>Ga0116231_10000397_pt1 | contig 73111 bp, 56 predicted proteins | sample S1TSphgellanicum_2_FD_89695 | JGI IMG/M metagenome (GOLD analysis project Ga0116231, IMG submission 89695) | Host-associated microbial communities from peat moss isolated from Minnesota, USA - S1T2_Fd - Sphagnum magellanicum MG | ecosystem: Host-associated > Plants > Peat moss > Unclassified...
TTAAAAAAAAAAAAAAAAAAACTAAGTCAGAATGTGGTTCTTCAAATTAGGATGAAACCATGTAACTTCTGAAATGTGAAAATAAATGTGAGGAAGTTGGAAAATGAGCAGCTGCAACTTCAAAGGAAAAAAAACAAGTGGAACTCTTGGGTTAGCCCATGTATGAGTTTTTAGCCTTTGCAATTGCCACCACTTTCAATGGTGCATTCTTGAGTAGGGGGCAATTGGGAAAATTTCAGAGAGCTCAAAATGTGGCAAAGCTCCACCAGCAGATCATTTGAGAGCTCTTTACTTACTCATTTAAATACTTAAACTCCCATTATTATCCACACATTTACACTCATTTAAATTCCCCCCAAAAAACCATTTTTGCCTTATAAGGTGTGTTTTTTTTTTGGGTATAAGTTGATTTGAAATTTTTAAATGGAAGAAATTTCTGAGGTAGAAATTTGGGTCTTCATTTTCTTCTACTCCATTTATGGTCAGATAAAAGAAGGAAATTTTTTAAAAAGAAAGAAAGTACCTTGATTTGAATTACCAAAAAATAAAATAAAGTAATATATATATATATATATAGTTACACAATCTAAGAGTTTGTATCCAGGATTTGATTTTCTGAGAAAAAAAATTTCGTTCTATGTTACCAAAAAATTTGGAAATTTTTGGAAATTTTATTTTTGTACTTTAAACTCAATTTTATTTTTTTGAAAATTTCGCCAAATTTTTCGATGTCAAAGGATGAAGGAAAATCAAATAAAATAATAATAAAATAGTTTGTAACGTTTATGGAAATTCATTTGGAAGTCTGGAAAGGGAGACAAATTGAAGATTTTTTAAAAAAAGCGAAGAGAAAAGGGGACAGACAAGTGTGAAAAGGGCACAGGAACGTAATTGCGACATATAGCCGTTTCCGCGGCATATTCGCTCCACGTTCCAAACGGTCCAATTCTTTAACTCATTACAATGACCGGTCGAGGTCCCAGGTGTGTATAGAGGGAGGGGCGATGGGATAATGAGACCTCATTATGGGACCTCCGGAAGACCAAAGCGCTATTTAAACGTGGTACTCCTCCAGGTGCCAAACGGTTTTATAGTAATAATAGTAATAGTAATAATAATTACCAGTGTAACTAATGATGTAAGTAAATAGATATGTAGCTCAGTGAGGGGACAGTGGACTAGGATATTTCACTTTTTACATTGAAGTAAAAAATGATTAGAGAATTCCGCCGGACGTTAAATTTATTCCCCTTTGAAAATTTTACACACTTGCATTTATTTACTTACAAGTTACTACCGTCGCCCGGTAGTTCCTGCTGGTAAAAAAAAAGAAAAAAAAAAGACACAGAAAAGTAGGTAAAAGAGACAGGGCGCCAACGCCATCTTTCCCCTTTCTTTTCAAATTTAGTCGTTTCTTTTCGGGTCCACGACCGCAGTAGGAAGGAAGTGCGCACTCCTCTCGAAGCACTCCTGGTGTGCTCTTCGTGCTCCTTCGCGCGCGCGCGCGCGTGCAATTTGCGAATTTGGGCAACAAAAGCCCGCAATTTTTGCGAATTTGAGTGCAAGTAGAGACCGAACGAGATCGCGCGAGAGTGAAGTAGACCGAACTATAGACATGTACAAATTTTTGGTGGTTTTTTTGGTGGATAGGAGAGTGCAGGAAAGGGACTGGAACGGATCATGGTTTCTTCAAGGGAAGGATAGGCCCAAGAGGCCGTGATCTCCGCCTTGCAAGTGTTGTATGAAGAAAGCTGTGAGAATTTTTTTTCCGCCAGAGAGATGGGATTGTGTGTGAGTAAGAATGGTGGTAGTGGTGATGGTGATGGTGGTGGTTGTGGAAGGAAACTTGGAGGAGGAGCTACAGTTTGTAAATCGCGGTATCCCGATCCTCCTTCTTTCAATAGCTTCCTCAATTGTCCTGCTGCCCCTGCTGCCGGTGCGTCTTCTTCGTCTTCTCCGCTTACTCCCAGAGCTTCTTCACGTCCGGCGGCTGGCAACCTCGGTCACGTCAGCTCGCAAGTAGGGGTGCAGAAGAAAAAGAAGAAGAAGCTGGCTGTAGAGGGAACCAAGAATGGTGTTACTGTGTCAGTCGCGACCGCTGACTGGAGTGCCCGGGACTCCGTTTTTGAGAAGATAGCTGTTTCAGAGCTGGAGGAAGGGACGAAACCTCTGGAGCATCATCCTACGGGTATGTCTGAGGAGCAATTCCAGGACGCCAAGAAAAGACCTACAAGATGCAATGGCATGGTCTCGACACATCAGTCATCCGTGATTGCAACTCCCCTTGTCGAAGGACCCAGAAGCAATGTGAATGGGCAAGAAATGACATCCAGTTTGCGCATTCAGCTGGAGCAGGTATGGTGGTCAATGATCTTGCAGGGGAGTATCCAAAGCTTCCTGTAGCAACACTTAACATCTTTGCGAATCGGGTTGCTGCTCATATCTGCTTGAGGAAAAGCAGTTTTCTTAGACAGGATGCTTGACAAGACAGTCAGTGATCTTGGGTGTGTCTGTTCTTTCTGAGCAGTTTTCTTGGACAGGATGTTTGTCAAGATTGTCAGTGATCTTGGGTGTGTCTGTTCTTTCTGAGCAGTTTTCTTAGACAGGATGTTTGCCAAGACAGTCAATGATCTTGGGTGCGTCTGTTCTTTCTGAGCAGTTTTCTTCGACAGGATGTTTGTCAAGACAGTTAGTGATCCTGGGTATGTCTGTTCATTCTGCACACTGGTGCCTTGGAGACAATGCTGTATTATGCTTCTGAGTCTGAGTTCATCTCTTTGCTTCTGCCATTAGACAGCAAATTTTTCACCTACGAGTTGTTCAAGTGAATGAATTTGCCACAATGGTTTTTTGCTGTACAACACTTGACTTCTTTGAGGATTGATTGCTGTTCATCTCCTTGAAAAACAGCAATTTTTCTTAGACAGGATGTTTGTCAAGAGAGTCTGTGATGTTGGGTGTGTCAACCCTTTCAGTGCGCTGGCGCCTTGCAGACAGTGCATTATTATGCTTCCAAGTCTGAGTTCAATTCTTTGCTTCTGAAATTAGACGGAATTTTTCAACCTCTAGTTTGCTCAAGGAAAAGAATTTGCCATGTGATGGGTCTTTTACTATGCCAGTGGAGAGTCTATTGTAGAGACAAAGCTCAATGTATATACCCCTTTGAGTTGAGCAGGTCTTTTGGAGTTTACCAGCTTACAATTTTTTTTCCTGGCTGCAGGGACTGTCAAGTCAGAGAAGGCTAGTTGAACCTAGGAGAAAAGATGCCAGACCTAGGAGAGAAGATGCAACACCACTTTGTGAGAACTCAGTGTCTCTGGACTTGCCATCTCCAGTCATGGGGTCCTCCGAGCAGCAACAGTTGGGTGAAAGCAAAGAATGTGCTCTTGGTAGGGTTCCATACAAAGCAGCTTCGGGCAAGGTGCGAATTATTTAGTTGTAGCTTCCCACATCTACCACAGTGAACTGATGAGCATGATCAGCAGCATTTACATGTGTTTCAGGATTTTATCATTTAGCAGATTCAGGCATTTCTTGAATATAGTTTCCACATGGAGTAAGCTCCATGTCAAGTATACAAACCATAGCTGGTGACCAATCTGATAGTTCCACCTCCTTGCAATTGGAGCACCATCTAGTAGTGTGTGATTCTGATCTTGGCATGACTCTTATGACAGCTCCTACAGGGGAAGATTGGTGTGGAGAAAGAGCACATCAAAAGGTCGCCTTTGAAACCACTCAATTCCAATGTGTACTCTGTGCATGATGTCCCCATCATCAAAATGCTTCCTCAAGCAGCTGTTGACAATGTCAACGACTCTAACGGAGCCATAGATCATCAGTCATTGGCTCTTGCTAATGTTCAACTGGAGTTCACTTCTGATGGAAGTTCAAAAGCTGAAAGAGAACTCGAGAAGAGTCTGAAGCATGAATCTCGTCCTGCAACAAATGTGTGTGAAGCAGAAGACCAGGATGAAGGAGTATGCAAGAGTGAAGATAGAGAGGAGGCAGTACAATCATTATCATCAGTGATCAAGATGGCACATGACAATTTGGTAATTTACCCTTGCTTTGCACAAACTGATTCTCTGGTTTCTTGTGAAGAGCGCCTTCAAGAGTTGTCAAGAGGCTTTCAATTGATGTGCATGACTGAATTATCTGCAAAGGGGTCTGTATAAAACCAATTGCATGAGATTGTTAAAGTCTTCTTGCGGAGATGTGTACTTATCTTCTTTCAGATTCAAAGCTCTGAGGATTTGAATGCCCTTCCAGAGACCTTTGAAAAGAATCTCTACCAATTAGAACAAAGATGTAATGGCTGCAAGTTGGGAGCGCAAAACATTGCAGATGTATTGTCAAATGTTTAACAACACAAGCATGAAACCCCTACGAGGCCGTTCTATTGTCCAAAATCAAAGAATTTGTCCTAACTTTCTACCAGCCTGATAAAGAGCACTTGTTATTTCTGTTAGGATGCTTGATTATTATGTATTGTTAGATTGCCAATGCTGTCAATATATCATCAATTTTGCACTGAAGATCAACCCTGCCGGAACATTTTTGTCCTGTTGAATCACTGACTGTACAATCACAGACCAATCCATGCAGTGTGAAACAGCAAGGATTCCTAATTATCTGATTTTTGTGTCCTGTTCACTGTGCAGGAGCAGGTGTCTGGAGCCATGGCTCAAGTTGCCATTGACAGCCAGGAGGCCAGTGCTGCCAAAGACTCTCAACAGTTTTCAGGTGACAAGTTCATATTAGAATGCCAGGAGCTCCTGACAGAAGATGCATCCCTCCCTGGGAGTGCTGCAGCATCTTCTCCTACAGTCAAAGATCAAGTCTTGAACCCATCAGGTCCAGTGCCTTCAGAAGACTTAGTGTTACAGTGTGTCAAGGTGAACATGCCTGCAGAGAAGCTTGATTTTGCATCAAGCAACCTTGTAGTCAGTTCAAAGATTTTGGAGGAGGTTAAGGCCAGCCACAGAGAGAGTGCAGAGGTTGTTGGTGCAAATGCTAAGTCCAGGGAAATTCTTACACATGTGGCTGATCATTGCTTGGAAGATGAAGAAAAAAGAAAAATGGTCCACCATCACCACCACAAGTTCACAGCTGACCTCAATTATTTAATTGAAACTCGGGATGTTGAAGAAGTTTCAGGAGACCAGGCTGAGTTTATAGAAATAGTTTTGAATGCAGAATTGGGAGGATCTCTTACAAAGATGGGTGCCCATTCCAATAAATCTGCTGAGAAGTTCAATCAGCAAAAGGAAGCTGGACTGTCTGAAGGGGTTGAGCCAAGACGAGTTCAGGGTGAAACAATGGATCCATACATAGACTCAGAGATGATTCTCACCGGGGGGGGGGAAGATTGTCACATACAAGCTGAAGCAGGCAGGGTCACAAAGCACCTTGAGAACTCAACCAAGGAGCATGAATTGGATGTTAGGCATCCAGATGGAGCTGGGGATGCAGAGAGAAATCTGATGATTGTGGATTCCAGAGAAGCCAGTATTTGTGGATTTGATGATGAGGACTTGCAAGTTGAAGGACAGAGTCCTGCCTTCAAGCAGCTCCAAGGTGTCACTGAGGAGCCACATCATGTCACCATTGAGCAGCACCCCACATCGCAAGATGAGATGGAGAAGGAAACTTTACCATCTGAAGTTCTCCTCATGGGGACTTCTGCTGAGTCAAAGATGGAAAATAATACACCACTCTTATGGATCCCAGAGATAACACCCAATGTTCCTGATTGCTTTACCACAGGGAATCAGATTCCTGCTGCTCTAGAGCCACAAGATGATGGACATTTTCCCTCAAAGGATGTTGCAGGTGTACATGTGGATTCCAGAGAGTCAGAGGTGGATGCAAGGCTCCAGATTAGCAATGATTCTGTTGCATTACAAAAACTTGTTCAGACTTCTGACACTGGTCAGCTGGATTCAGATGCTCAAGCATCATCCACATACTCTTCAGAGGGATCTACTGAAGTTCCACAGATTGTCAAGGCATTCCATGAAGCAGAGAAACTTCCTGAGCAATTCATGGCTTTCTTTGCAGAGACCTGTAATGCAGAAAATGACAATGTGGGTTCTTCAGATCTAGCAACATACAGCCCAACTCATGCCTTTCTCAAACATACAATGACAAGCAGCAAGGACAGCACTGACATTGATATTGTGCCTTCCCTCCATCTTCCTAATGAAGACGATAGAGGCAATGAAGAACCTGCAGTGAGATATGACCATCTCAATGATCATGCAACTCAGTACAATGTGGCGGATCCTTTGGGTGCGTTGACACCAACACCCTCTACTCCACAGCTGTCAAGAGACACAAGCCCAGATACATCAGGAGGATCAACCCCATACCAGCTTACCAGCCAACTGCTTCCAGTGACACTAACAGCTGAGGAAATTGCAGAGATTTGGGGTGAATTTGGAGAGAGCCTAGCTCCCTATTCCACTCCTTCCACTCCCTAATTGTGGATAGAGATTCTTGCACCTGGAATTGTCAGTGATCAATGACAGTCCTGGGTTGATAAGATCTTTCTTCATGGCAAACCCTACCCCTTGTTCTTTACAGTATGTACTAAAGCTTTTCTACCCAAGCTCTTTTAGTGTCCAGCCATTTGAAATCTTCTGTCAACTCTCAACCTTGTAATCCACCTTCTAGATCAATCTTTGAATGCTTCACAAGTTGTATCAGAAAACATGGTCACACTGATGATGCTTATTCGTATTCAACATTGATATACTAATGTCCATTTTGTCACATACCTTTATGACTGAGTACCACATATCATGCCACAATATATGTGGGTTGGACTCAAGGCGACCTGGCCACAAAATTATCAAACCATACAGACCCAAGAACTTGAATTCAATAACAAGTCCTGTCATGTCCTTTATTTTCAAGTGCAAGTGATGTTACTCGAGGAACCCAAAGGAATTGCTTTGCTATCAAGCTGTGAGAACCAGCAGACTCACCCAATTGACTAAATCAGTAATGAGAAGCTAATCTGCTTTGTTGTACCCATGTTGGGTTCAATTTGATAGCACAAAGACAACAAGGAATAAAGCTAAAGTAATGAATACAAATGCTTGAAGTTTGTGATATTACCTGTAGAGGCATACAAGACTGCTGTCTGGTACTCAGGGGTCCTCCTCTTACTGTGCAGTGTGCATAAGGAAATAGGCCCACTTCAGTAACTGCACTTAGAGGATTCTATGTCAGTACTTTTCCAGTATTGAAAAAGTTTCCACCAATTGCACATTCCACCTACTCATCATCAAAGAAATTTGCACATTACACTTGTCATCAAAGAAGATTGCACATTGCACTTACTCTTCATCAAAGAAACTTGCACGTTCCACTTACTCATCACCAGCAAACACATTTCACATGTGTAAAAAGTACCCATAACTGGGCCCCAGTTTCGGGAGGGGATGAAATCAAAGTGGGGGACAGATACTGTACATTCCAGAGGTAGGAAAAATAAAAAGGGTGAGGGTAGAACCCAACTGATTTTTCACCTAAATTGGTCCTTGCACAAGGTTTTTCAAGCTCAGTGGCAGAGGGCCGACAAAGCTTTCACCTGCACACCAACGGGTTCAAACCCAGAACCTTTTGTGAGGTCCCAGGGTTCCAGACAGGAACTATACACCGAGCCATCACCCCTGTGGTCATCCTCACACGAGTTTCACCTCCAGGTTTTGGATTTACCTTATCTGCGCCTTCATTGCTGCTCATATTCTTCCTTAAATCAAGTCTTTGTCAAAATAAAATCCTGCAAATCTTGTAAAATGATACCCAGTTTCATTAAACAGTATCCAATTTCACTAACTTTCTGGCTACACCCAAGTTGGGGATGAAATAGGGATGAGAGGGTCAAACTAGGGCCCAAAGACTGGCTGACTTTAGGGTTAACTCTACTTACTGTGCAGACAGACACTGTACAGTTTTCTTTCAAATTCTGTGATTAGCAGAAGTGGGCAATCATCTGTAAGAAAATCTAGCCAAATCTGGTTACAAACACTATGACAGTTTTTGAAAATGGCAATTAGAAACCCAAAAGTCACTTATTTTTCATATTAGCTATTTTCAGAACTTGCCAACTTCCACAATTTCACTAGGACAAAAACACACACACACACACACTGAGATACACCAACCATCACAAGAAGTCCATACTTCAGGTTACAGACTTCATCAATATGAGGTGACAATCCAACATAAAAAAGACATCCTTGAAAGGAAGCTTCTCCATCACCATTTAACACACACATAACTGGTGAGAGTATGTGAGTTTGAAGCCCCATGAACAAGACTACCTACAGAGATTATGTGCATCTCATCAGTTGAGGTTGCATGTCATATTATAGAATTCATTGCACCATGGCTCATGTAACATTTTGTACAAAATCCTGTGCTGGATTCTACACACTCTTAAATCAACTCAATAAACGGTGCTTCTCATGTTGGGAACACCATTCAATAGGCCAATTATGTGTTAATATTGGCCTATTTAATGCAGCCAGTGCAACAAAAAAAAAGTGCCACATCATTTGCCACATCAGAAGTTGATGGGTCCCACCTTGCCCTTTTCTTTGGCCCTTGGGTCTTTCCATTACCTTTCATGTGATCAAAACCATGTTACATTCGTTGGACGACATAGCATGGCATCTCATGTCATGAATAACATGTTGGCACTACACACTACCATAACATCCAATGTCACCTTGTGAACCATGAAACTCCATGAATGCATGTAAATTGTGTCTATGGCATGCATGCATAGAAATATGGGGTACCATGACATCCATAACGTCTATTTCAAATTTCCTACTCCATATCCAATAACTGGAAAAAAAATTACCCTATGTGAAAAATAAAGGATCCTCATGTACAGGGTAAGGAACCCCATTAAGGCTCTTCCTGGACTTGACAGCCTGGGCCAAGGGCCGTAGCCCAAGAGTCCAGGAAGAGCCTCAATGGGGTTCCTTTCCAACCTAAAGAACTTTTTCAAATCTAGGAATCGTATGAAAGTGTAAGGTACCAAAAAAACAGGTACCTTACACTTTCTTAAGATTTCCTTAAATTGAGAAGGGGAAAATTCTGCCAGAAGAGGCACTCTCAAATACAAAGACTAAATTTGAAAAGTTCTTTGGACTTTAAAAGGAGCCCTACATCAGAGGAAAGTAGCCTAGCAATGTAAGCACAACCCTACTGGTACTTCTAAATCCTTCATGCTTTCAAGATTTCGTTGCAATTGATTTGATCCCTCTTCATTCACTTACAAGGTATCAGCTGAAGCAAAATAAGTATCCATGTAATACAATGTCCTATTTGAGTTTACAGCTGACCAAAATTGCTACAAAGAAACGTACACATCTTACATGACACTTGTAACAACAACAGACTACTCCCACAGCTCATCTATAAAATCTGTGCTAGTAAGAAAAATTGGCATTGTATATATCACAGACAGAGATCAAATGTCTCATCCATAGTCACAAAATTCAGGACTTCACATCGCATAGGACACAATACACACTTTTAACACAACTATGGACCTGAGGTATCTGATTTTCAAGTGGTTGATATCATTTTGTCATCTCCTATACACTAACTGAAGAACCGAAGATTCATCCATTTACAAGCTACACACTTGGATGCAAATAATAACTGCTATTTTTGTACAATCTTTTGGGCTGAAACTTGACATACGACAATGATCTTCTGGACCTGGATTTACCAATAATCTCTACAGTTGCAGAGAAGACCATAAACAACAATACAGATCTGACATCTCTACAGTTGTATCCAAGAACATAAACAGCACTAAAGATCCAACACATTTTAAAAGAAGTGAAGCTGGTATAACCCACCCAAAAAGGTTTTGAGAAATAATACCTTGCATCAGCAGCCTTCTTTCTGATGTGAAGCCTCTTTTTGAAGTTCCATGATGCCAGCAGATAGACACCCTTTGCAAAGCCCGAGTTGACCATGCTTTTCACAAACAAGGGGAAAAAGCATACACAGATGTCACAGCTTTCTTGAGGTTAAGATTAAAAAATGAAGACATGCCACTGTGAACATCACTGACATTCACCCACTACCACAATAATGCAGAAGTTCACTCAGATGGATGATGCACTCACCTGCATCCTGTGTTCAGACATGATCTTCCTTAGGAATCACTCTGTTTCACAAAGTCAATCATCTGTGGTCTGAAATGGCTTATGGGTATAGTGAAAACCATAATAGTGACCAATTAGGACCAGAGGGATGAACTGTATTTATACTAGGTTGCTATAAGTTGATCCCATGACCAATCACGTAACTTTGTTAGCAGGAGATGGAGGTCCTATTCCAACTTCATTGCCTGAGTCTATTATCAGAACTTGCAACAATGTCAAGATTCAACATGCCAATCATTGTAAATGTACCAGACCTACAAGGTGAAAACCCTCACAAGAAGAACTGGAATGACGTTTGCTGCCCAAACGTACAAATAGAGCTCCCTTTCACTCCAACAATGCAAAGTCTCCAAACAAAATCTAGGATGCACTCAATGGGAAAGAATGGCTAAAATTGCCCTAAGGAGAGGATGAGGAAGATTTACCTAAAGAATGAGCTACACAAGCACTCCACTAGTGAGAACAAAGTGATTGCAGTCACATAACTAACAAGACATGCCTCCCATGATGGCATAACTGTTCTCCTTTGCTCTCAAATAAACACAAAAAAATTCTGCCTGTCCCACTCCACCCCTGACTGACTGTAATCCAGTTCCTAAAATCCAACCAACCTCTCTACTAATGTTGGTGCATCATAATTGAGGAAAATCAGATGTTGTGTGCAGAAGAGAACATGTATTGACAGATCACATGGCAACCTAGGTTTGGTTGATCCTGCAGCCTGCACATCAGAGTTGACTGGTGGGCAGAGCACAGAAATGCATGAATGAACATGACGGAGACGGCCCTCAACTGACTTGTGACACCCACACCTTGACCCAGGGAGGGTTCGCCCACGCAACCACAATGTAACTCTTGTAACTCTGGACTTCCGATCCACCCTCACCTTGCAATGAGATGACACATGGCACTCACTGGAACAGACGGAGGAAAATCAATAAAAATGCCCTTCCTCTTTAATTTAGTCACATACCTATTTAGATGCTTTCACATAATGGTACAGTTTGTGAATGCTTTCTCTCTGCAACAACTTTCAGCTGTTAAACCACACATTACCCCACACTGGTGCACACTGGGTGGCTATTTGGTTGAGAGGATCTTTGTGAGCACAAATTCCCTTTACATATTTCAGAAGAACCCAGAATTAAGGCAGACTGATTAAATTCACCTCCAAAACTTAGAATCAAGGGAGAGTGAGTTGAAACAGCTACAAACAGCAAAAGCAACAAAACAACTATGCCATTCACAGCACTTATGGATAAAGCTGATATCATGCTGCATCTGCAGGCTGTCCAATAGACAATGATCATCCAAAAAACTCCAACACCTAGCACCAAAAGAATTTCAGAAATTTCCACATTCACCTGATGTAACTTACAATCAGAGACTCCACAAACCTGATCAGATGCCAATACTTGTGCAGAGGAATTGACGCTGGGCTTTGACTCAGTTGGCTTATCAGCTCCACAATTCCTACGGTTGCACTTTGTGCGGAATGGATAGTTCACATTCCCACATGATTCACAAGTCCAGCTGCCATCTGGAGGTGGTCCCTCTGCAAAAAAATAGACCCTGTCAAAAACAGAACTCATCTAGTATGCATTCTCTCATCTAGAAGAGCAAGGTGAAATACACCACATGAACACTTAAGCAGCAGAGATGCTAAACAACCAGATTTCTTTATGGTATGTCCCTAGTCATCCAGTGAGAGGCATACGTGTTACAGAAAGCAGTCTTGCAGGAGGGCCATTTCCATGTCGTGACTGCAGGTGCACAAGCACATGAAAACTTCTTAAGTCATCTTCATTTGAACACACACTACAAGGAAAAGTTGCCTAACCAATTTCACCTTAAAACATCAGCCAATGATGCCTGCAGCAAAACAATAATGTATCAAACGGGGTCTAACATCTGTATTATCCAGTACACAAAACTAGCAATACTTACCACCTCAGTGGGTTTTGCAGCACCACACTTGCGCATATTGCAAGTGCTTCGAAATGCAAAGTTAGTGTTACCACACTTTGGGCACAACCAATCACCTTCAGACACACCATCTGGACCTGCAGACAATACCAGAGGACATTCAATGACAAAACATCAACATCTCTGGTGGTTTGATGCTACTTGGACCAAGCTTGACAGCTAACCTTGCAAAAATAACAAAAAGGTTGGGCATTTCCAGACTTCGTTGGTTAGTTAAAATGAACTAATTTACCGCGTCTGCGCTTTCTAGAACCATTCTCTTCTCCAAAGTTTGCAGGTGCACGAGGTGCAGGCATCTGTATGCAGTAAAGCAAAAAACTCATCATTGATACAATCACCCAAGAACTTTAAATACCCCATTCATACAAGGACATCAAATGTGCATGAAAGTCAACGATAACTCCTGGCACAACAAAGAAGAGACATACTGGTGGGCCTAAACTCCTGTTCATGTTCATTCCATATCCATCCAATAATGGTGCACCATAATTAAGACCTGCAATCCACATCAAAAGTTATCAAATTTTGACTGTCTTGCTTCTTCAGGGGCTTTCTATGTTAACTTCCTCCAAATTGTCTTTATCATTAGGAGACCTAAGCAGCAAACACTAACACAGAGGCACTTGGGACCCACTTCAGATAGGACACAATTAACAAGTACAAATTGATTTTTGAAGGCAGGCAGGTTGGAATCACCTCCACCAATAACAGTCCCAGGAGGAGCATAGGCTGCTGGTCTAGGAGGTGGTGGATTGTAAGATGTCACATTGCTAATGGATGAACTATAATCATATGGCACATTAGTTGGTGTTGGTTGCTGCATGAGTATTGGGGCTCCATAATTTGATGGGAGTCCCAATGTCAAAGGTGGAGTTCCCCCCTGGCTGCCCATGTAAATTGGTGCAGATGGCTGGCCATAAAGTGCTGGTCCCATGTGGACCCCCATTTCCCTCTGTTATGAATAGCAGCCATAAAAACCACAGCCAAGTGAGAAAGAGCAGGCAACCTTGAAATCCAACCAAAATTTTGAACCCCTTTCCTCTTTGAGAACATGCATTTATGTGCATCACTTAAATCATGTCCACATATGGCATATCAAACCTCCAAGGACAATGTAACAGTGCTTCAAAAATTATACCTGAGTGGATTCAGATGGCTTTGCTGTTCCACACTTGCGCATGTTGCACGTGGTTCTGAAAGAAAAATTCACATTGCCGCACTGAGGACATGTCCAATCCCCATCCCCACGAGAACCTACCAGCAAAGTACATGTTAAATGGTTTATGAGACAGACCAATAAATCCACCAAATGCTGGCAAATTTGAGGGTGAACTATATGCTCATTGGCACTATGTGCAGCAAAAACATGATGACTTATAAGAGAAAACCTCCACAATGCTAGACTAAAACCAAACCCACTTTCAGTACGTGCACGCTTTGGCCCTGATGTCCCTCGAAAATCCATCTGCCAAATTCAGCACACGTCAGTATCCAAGAAACCAAGACATCCTCTCTACTTCTTTACAACCTTTGAATCAAGGCATGGCATAGAGGAAAAAGAAATCAGACATGCTTTTACTCTCTAATATACTGCCACAAATGCAAAATCTCCAGAAAGTAAACAGAGAAAAAAATCACCTGTAGCATGGCTGCCCTGCTTGAGTCCTAGTCTTCCCAAAGACGTGTGTTTGTGTAACTTCAAAAGAGCCTAGATGAATACACAGTGACCACATGAATAATGTTGACACAAACACTTCACTTGCCATAGGAAGCCTGAGTATTTTTGCAGCTGTATAAATCAGATTGAGATTTATAATCTGATATCAGTGTTCTCAATCTATTTGGTCAATTACCCTAAACCAGGAAACCCTAAACTAAATAAAGCAAGCTACTGGTAGAAATATTGGGATTCCGTCATGCACAAGAGTTCTTCAACCAAAAAAAATCCTCATAAGTACTGAGCAGCTCTTCATACTTCCAATTGAATTCAAACCGAACAAAATTGAGAGATGATCTGTTAACAATAGGGTTCGAGAGATTTTCAGACCTGACAACATATATCAAACAGGAAAGCGAGGAAAAACTCAATCCTAAAGAACAGAGGAAAAAACAGAAACAAAATCTGAGGAGCAGTCTGAACAACAGCGAAAGTCAATACCAAAAAAATAATAATAAAAAACCGACTAAGACTCAGACGAAGAACAAAAGCCAGGAACAATCAAAGCGCATTCAACAACTGGTTCAAGAAAAAAAGCAATTATACCGAAACCCTGGACCAAATTCAAACCCTCGCCCCCGAAACTCGAAGAGCGCCGAAATCCGAAGAATAAAAGAAACAAGAGAAAAAAGATGAGTACCTGCCTGCAGAAACAGAACAGATATGATGTCGGAACCACAAAAAGAAAACCCAAACACCGCCCGCCAGAAAGAGAATCCTCGCCAAAAACCAGTTTCTGAGCGCCTCAGTTTTTCTTACGCAATACTCTATTGCAGATCAAAAGAATTGTTTCTCTTGAAAGGAAATCCGCTGCTGCTGATGCCGATGATGATTGACGCGACGATGATTCGGTGCTCCTACCGCGACGATTGGTGCGTAGAAGAAGAAGCGCGGTCGAGGTCGAGGCAGACGCGCATGACGGAAGCAGCGACGGAGTACAAAGGGGAAGAAGGAAGCGGATCGGAGGCGTCTTCTGATAACCGTCGGGTACCTATGCCGACCTTTAATGGACTGTTTTATTTCTTTCTGAATATGGTTTTTCCTAAATAATGTAAGAATACGGTTATAAAACCCAAGGTTATATAATGTCAATTCTATAATTCTATGGTCATATTTTTCAAATTTTATCAAAATATTAATATTCCATTTGTATTAGCTCTTATTTTCATAAATTTATACCTATAATTTAAATCTCTCAAAAAATTTGATAAAATATTATTCTTAAACACCTACAATGCTAAAAGAATGTAATATTATATTGAGAATCATTTTACATGAAAAATTGTTGTATAATGGTAAAGACATTATTATTTTTAGTGTACAAATAAATGAAGACTATGAATTAATATTTAATCAGTTTTGAAATAAGACATTCCCAAAATCATTTTAAATGTATAGCTAAAGTTAAATTAATGTTTAAATTCTATTTTGATGGTCATTTTTTTTAAAAAATTAAGTTACAATCCTTTTAATTTGTAATTTATGACAACTTTTTTATGTGAAAGGTTATATATAGATTCATTTTGAAAAGGGATTTTTCTAAATGTATGTGAGAAAAAAGTAAATATATTTGATTTTTTTAAATTTTATATATAATCATTCTTTAAAATTATGGAATGTATTCTAATAGTTAAATCAATTTATAGTTTAATCATCATTTTATTTCACTCATATGAGAAAGAAGGGTTTTTTAATCCAATGTTGGTTTCTAGCTAGTTTTTTAGCCATTTATATACGCATATGTAGACAATTCAAATTTACCACATATACCCGGTCATTTTTTCTCAAAAAACTAGCTTATATAATTAACCTTACCAAACCCTTGTATCGAACTAGTTCTTAGAAAATAAGGGGAAAAAATAATAATTAATAATTAATAATTAAAAAAAATTGAACCTAGCCAATTATGTGAAGGTGATTTTTTTTTAAAACTAAATTTAGTTGGTTTCTTTAAGATGAAAACTTCAAATACTCAAAATCAATGATTCTTTCAAAAAAAAAACCACCCAACATTAAAAATTTCCTTGAATCCTTATTTTTTACATTAAGCTAAATATCGCATACTTGACAAGTCTAAGTTATTTGCCTTTACAATTGTATTACCACACTATTCATCTTTATGTTCTATTTTATTTTATTCTCCATAGTTGTCTATTATTTATAATAATAGTCAACAACCATTGGAATCTTTAATTTTCCATTCATAACAACACAAACACAAAACAAACATACATCAGCTAATCAAATATGTATATATTGGCTTCAAGAAAATTCCAAATCAAATAAAGGTAAAGATATAAAGGCTTTGCAAAATTATCAATTCAAATATTTGGGTGAAAGCAAATGAATATCATTTACTCTAGGATAAATGGATTGCTTACAGTCATACAATTATTTATATCTTCATCATATGTGTTTCATTTTGAATGATTTTAAAATGTTATGAAAGCACTATTACCTCAAGCTCTAAAAATCATCTTTGAATTGCAAAGGATTAATGAAAAAATAACAAGGAAAAAAAAAACTTTGTAACTTTTCTTTTTTTTTAAAATTCTTTTCTTTGGATCCCTCCTATTTTCAAACCTCATAACTTTCTTACTTTTTATTCATTTCAAACAAATAAATGAATAAAAAGAATGTCACCTAAAGTTCTACAAATCATTTTTCAACTTTAATAACAACAACATAAAAGGAATATTTTGAAGGTTTAGGAATTGACCTCTGTAATGTTCAATGGTTTGTTTTTTCGAGTTCTTGACCCCTTTACTTTGGGGGGCCATAACTTTCTCATTTCTAATCCATTTTTGACAATTATTAGAGTGTCAAATGCTCCAACAAGAGGGGTTCAAGTTTCATTTGGACACCAAAAACAACAAAGCCCTCCCCTTAGATCCAGCCTATGGCCACAATGAATCAGCACCATTGCACCATGAAGGATGGATGATAAATGGTCTTAAAAAACAAATTTGTCACGTTTCAATTCCTTAGCTAATCACAGTGGTTAACTCCATTTATGTTTTTTATTATCTACCTACTAACAACCCACAAGCAAATTGTTAGTAGGTAGTAAAAACAACCCTTACATATGTATAAACCATTTACTTACTTAGATTATCTATATTCCTACCTACCTACCTATGTAAAAGACCTAGTTCCTACAAAATTGAATACCAATGTGAAACCAAATACAAACTTAGTTGAGGTTCATCCACAACTAAATAATAATGGGCATCCAATGGATGGTGCATTAATGGGTGCTAGTTGATTATGGCCTTAGCCTGCCCTAAACTCTTAAATGTTTGGTCACCGTCTAGTTTACAATAAGGTAAAAATAGAAAAATAAATGTCATTGAAAGTATGATGACTCTAAAAAGTACCTAAAATGGGTGGCAATGACTTTTTTTATTGAATTTTCAACATTTGCATGTGAGAAATATGACATTAAACATTGATCTTACTATATTTCACATGAACAATAATCATTATATGGGACATCTTTTATAATAAATTGTTAACCAAGTCAATAAGGTTCACTTGTAAAGGTCACACCCCACCTTTTGTCTTCTTTTCTTCTACTTGCAATAATAGAAAGTTATGGGCAACATTGGGTTTCACATTCATCACAAATAATGTGGACATTTTGAAACTTCACATGAAGCATTTCATTTCATAGAAAATCAACAATCTAATACATAGACTTCATTTTTTCCAGTCCTTTGTACTTGACATCTACACATTTCTCACAATGTGGAATTTCTAGCATTGTGAACAAAACTCTATTAAAAGTAGTGTTATGTGTGCAAGAATGACAATGGAGAACTACATTTAACTATTTTGTGGGTCCTTATATACTATGAAATTTTTGTAATGAATATGTGTGGATTTTTGTGACCATATATATGTCCTTGAATGAATGATGATGGACTTACATTGTTTTATGCCATAAGCAAATGCAACAGATTGTGTTGAAGCATAGGAATTTAATTTTCCAAACCAAAAGGAAAGAAAGCAACTCCATTCACAAGCAAGTTTTAATGGGCAATTTCTCCAACACCAATTCACATCATGGAGTTTTCCCACTAGTTGCATGCTTGTATTCCTATGTTGTTTCTGATAGTACACCACATCTAAAACCCCATCTTGTAATTCATAACAAATTTTTTTTTTTAATTAATGTGCCACATATATAAGGCCAATTAATGTGCCACAATATTTGACTTGTCTTTCTAAGTTCATATTAAACATTTTTGTTTTTATCCAAAGATGATGTTATCTTAGTATTTAACCACATGTTTACTATTGTTACATTGTGCAAATATGGATAGTTGTGTTTTTTCTTTTATTAGATATAAGGGATCAAATTGATTGTGCAATAGAACATGATGATATGGATGCATGTTCATGTGATACAATTGTTACATGGCAATCATTGATTGTTCTCACATGTTGTGCCAAATTCAATGTTGCAATTATTGTTGTAATGATAATAATAGTTTTTTTTTAAATAGAAGAAAAAACTAGAGTAAAAAAAGAAGACCGCAGCAAAGTTGTTGTTGTTGAAAGAAATGTAATACAAAAGGAAGAGTTTGTACAAGTTAGTGGTGGTGGCAATTTTGTTGTTGCTATTGTTATTGTTGCATTCCAAAAATAGACATATGTTTTGTTCTTATAAACCTATTAATTTATGTTCATATTAACTACAACTAAATTATTTTAATTATTTTTTTGTTGGAAAAAAATTCATGAAATAATATATCATGGTGCAGGCAAGTGTAAAGGCAAAGTGTTACTTTTAAAGCTATTAAATTTTCATTGAATATGGTATATATAATGAGCGTACAACCATCCAATGTTAAAAAATCATAATGTTTAAATTGAATTGTGATTTTTTGTGGTCATTTTGGAGAGTGGTAGCAAGTGGGTGACAAGTTTGTCCACTACTATGCCCATGATTTCATATTTGAAAAATGTGTTACATGGTTGTTTTGGTGGAATGGTAAGTGGGCGATGAGGTCATTCACCATTTACCATTTTAAAAACATGGGTTTTTGTATATGTTTGATTCTTATACTTTCTTAATTGGCAAGTTTGGCAATTTTAGATTGAGTTTGTAATGTTAAGTTGTTACATAAATTTGGAACGTGTGGGCTTTGTATATTGATTTTGGAACAAAGTTGTTTTACCTCAAATACTATGTGATGAAATTTTTCTAATTGATTCTAAAAGGGAAAATCATGTCAACACAATGTTAAGAATATAATATATTTTTGGTGTCAAATCCCTGTGATAAGAAGTATTAAAGCATGTCATTTGGGGCATTTTCCAAAACCTTTCACAAGATTATAATTTATTTTTCTACATCAATTATCGATATCTTAACAAAGGTGTTTTCTTTTCTTTCTAGTTTAGATGGTTTAGACTAGGTTAGGTCGTTTAGGCTAGTTCACTTTACCTTATTTGACTAAACTTTGACTACCACATGGCATCACATGATTAGGTCAAATAATTAATTTTAAAATGCCATGTGGCAATTCATACATAGTCAGTAAATTTCTTGAATGTATCCTAGGTTACCATGTGAAAACAAAAAATAAATCAAAAAATATATTTATATATTTACAGAATTAAATCTCAGTCATTATGTATGTTCTCCATGAGTGTGGCAAATATGATTATAATCATGAAGGAAATAATCCCAAATGGCAGTTACAATCATGATTATGGATATGATTTGTGCCATGTGCAACAAAAATGTTTGAATTACATAATCATGACATTGTAGTCATGCCCAATCATATATGGTGATCCAAATTACAAATGTAATTTATTTTTTCAATCTTATATGCCAAGTTTTGGTGTATGTATGTCAAAATGGAAGTGCAAGTTGTTAAATATAAACTTTTAGTTTTGGAAAATTATATAGTTTCTTTACACATGCATAAAAAAAACCTTAACAAGTATTGTCACCATAGATATGCAATTCTAGCAAGAATAAAACAAATTTCAAGATGCAACGAACTAGTAATTGTAAATTTCTCCAAAAAATTATTTTTTTAAAGTTCCAAAAGTATCAAGTCATCAAAACTACAAACATTAAAGTGCAAAATGCCAATTGTAAAAAAACATCTTCAACAAATATTTGGGTAATTATTAGATTTAACATGTTAAAAAACATGTCATTCAATTAATGATTGTTCATTGTGAACACCTCCCTTGTCACTAGTGGACCCATTCTAATTTAATGGAGTGTACTATGATAATTCCACATTATCATTGAATTTGGGTCGACATTTCCAAATGTATATGACATCTTTAATACCAACTCAAAACATAGCAAATTCATGAACACTAGGTTTATAAGGTTGGACCAAACAAGATGTTGGTGAACACTTTCTAGCAGTTGGCATCTTGTCAAAAACTTGTGAAGGTTATGTTTGTAGCAATCTATCATAAAATCATTCTAATGACGAAACCCAATCACTTTGTTCCTCCAAGCTAGCGAGGAAATATTGGCAACTAATGTGTGTAGGGGAGGTGCAAGGGCCACAAATATCATAGTGAACTAATTCTAAAAGTTCCAAAGCTCTTGTAGTTGGGTTCTTTGGTAATTTGGTTTTATGATGTTTGTTATTAATGCAAAACTCACATAATGATAAATTTTCTTGTGCATTAAATTGGTTTATACCAAGCCCCATGGTTTGTATTTGGTTGAATTGATTTCAACTAGTGTGGTTAAAGCGAGAATGCCAAAGGTTTGCTTTACTAGTAGTTGTTGAAGTTAACATAGGATGAAACTTAAGCAATCCTACGTTTATGACCAAATTTTAATCTCCTCTTATTATAATTTTTTTGGCACAATCATGTTACATTCTTTCCTTGTCATCTTCAATTTTGGGCAAACTCAAGGTTTTGCTCTTGGGCTTTCTAACATACGAATAACTTTATTGCATGTTTTAATTGTGAAAAGGAGTTGTAATCAATGGCAAAGCTAAGTTAGCATGTGTAGCAAAACTCATTTAGAACTTCTAAAAGGCAAAGACAAGTGTGTTATGTAAGCTTTTTTAGGCCTTGTGGACATATTTGAAAAATCATCTTTGTTTTTATGAGTTTTTACAGAGTCAAGGTTGAATTCTTCTTAAATTTAATGTGGAGTAGTTTGTTAAATTTTGGCAAATGGTTTGGTAGGTTTCAAGTTCCAAACATGATTAAACATATTTCTCCATCTCTTGATAGAGAATACAAAGTGGGTGTTTAGTTAGGAGATTAGAAATGTTTTAGTTTCTATGACTTGGGCATAAGGATTTTTGGACCATGTCAAGGATCATAAAATTTTGTATGGAAAAAAGGTAGTTTGGCAAAAGGTGAAAATATTTATTAATGACTTAAGGATAAATGGTAGACAATGTTATGAGGGCAAATGTCACTAATAAAATTTCCCCTACATATCTAATTACTTAATCCTTGGCCACAATCCAAACATTCAAATCATAAACTTGTGATATTTCAACTAATTTCTTATGTGGATATTTAGGTAGGAGTTGTAACTTGTAAGGTGATGAAACATTTGGCATTATCGTTTATTGTTTGTTGAGCACACCTTATTGGTTTGAGTATAAAATTAGATCAACTTTTTCATGACAAATAAATCGATGATTTATGTGAAATCTCCAACACATGGGAAGTAAGTGGTTTTGAAAAGGTGTCATTCAATTTGTCACTCCAATGGGCAAGGCCCAAGTTTACCACCCTTCTATTGGGATTACAATTCTTTGAAATTATGATAATAATCTTCATATTTTTGGACTAAGTAGGTTGATTTTAATGCAATTGGGCATATCCTATCATGAAATTTGTGATATATTTGAAGACAAGGGATTTAATTTATATGTAATGCAATACCCTGATGTTATGAAAACCCATCACAAGATTAACATTTCACCTTCATTGTTAAACTAATGTTAGGTTTTGTGGATCTCACAAGATTATGAAAAAAATAGTGTGAAATCTAAATTTTGAAATTGCCCCAAAGTTATATTGCAAGTTTAATGGAATACTATGAAAAACACCCTACTTGAAATAAATAATTATAATCAATTTCAAGATAACAATAGTTTTATGTTAAAAATATTTGTTTGACAAAGATGAACCCATAAAGCATGACGGATTCCAAAAAACTTGCTTTAAAAATTCATTTAAAAGGTCAAAGCATGGTTGGGGTACCCAAAAGGATTGTCTCGTTTTATATTGATTAGACCCCTTCACTTAAACATGTTGTTCAAACTTAATGACACATTCATATTAACAATTTGATTTTATTATTAAATACATATACATCACAAAAATACAATTTTATACATAGAATGTCAAATTTGAACAAGTTTAACAATTCCCAACAAGTCTTTGAAAAAAATCCAAAACTTTGTTTAATAAAAAAAAAAAGTTTAAGGACTCATAAGGAATGTTTAAACAATTTTTTTGACTCAAGTTTTTTTACCACAAACACCTTATGTGCTAATGTGTATAAAATGTATGAATGTGACAAGAACCAAATGCCCCATTGCAATGTCAAAAATTTCAAAATGTCAAAAATTTTGGGATTTTAGACCATTGATAGAACATGGCCAATATTGGATAAATTTTAATTTTCACTTTCATAAGTGAAAAAAATAGATATTTTAAAAGCTTATATAAAATTTGGAAAAAAATTATTTCATTTGACATGAAAAAAAAAGATGAAATGTAAGATAGGTCATGGGAAAAAGTGAAGAAAAAGGTGAATTTGAAAGTCTTTAGAATGGATTCCCAAGACTCAAAAGGGGTACCCCAATCATGTTTGGACTTCAGAAATTCATGTGGGCCTTCATATTTAAAACATAAAATGTATATACATGGTCCCAACAATCCCAATTGAACACGAAGTGGGTTTGCTAGGTAAAAAACCAAACAAATACAAGAAAAAATGTATATTGCATTTTTTTCACAATTAGGTAAAACTAACATCTAGAAAACTAAATTAAAATCTTGAAAGACTTAATAAGTGCCTAAGAAAACAAGTATTATGGCAAGAAGGTAGTTGTTATTATGTATATCCTTTAAACTTTGTTGTAGATTATCTTAGTGGAAATTCATTGCCTTCACCATTTTGGGTTTTTGTCCACCATTATTGCTACTTTCCATGGCTACAACTATCATCCAACAAACAATTATGAAGACAAAATAAAAATCAAATTATAATTTTATATATCAAAAGAAAATTAAATATATATATTTGTGAAAAGGAAATAAAAACATAATAAAAAATGGACACATGGTATCTACCTTCTTTGGAACACATAATCCTTTTGTATTCCAACAACATCCAAATACATCTTCTTTCAACTCCTCTCTTCAATTCCGATAAACAAAAGAAATGAATCTCCACACTAAACAACTAGAGAATATGCAAGGCCAAACCTAAAAGGTTCTTCACCACCCATATGCACATGGGTCACTTCATGCCCTTTCTTAGATTTTTTCATCCTTATTTTTCAAATTAAACCTAACAACTCACCTTTTAAAAAAATCTTCAAATTAAAACAAACATCTATAAATATGGTAATGTACAAGTTTTTAGGTGCTTGTTGAAGACTTGGGCAACCATGTAATGGTGATATCCATTTGAGTCCATGAAAGTTAGTTCACCATTCAACTATTTGGTTATCATTGTAAACCACTATTGCCTTTAACCTACTAAATGGACTCCATGACCATCCTCATGATGGATAAGGTAATCATTAAGAACTCACTCTATAACACCCCTTTAGTGCTACTAGGTATACGACCTTGTTGAATTTCAAATGTCAAAGTTGACAATAATGAAATAAAAACATGGTTAGGTGACTCATTTTTGACATTTTGAAACTTTACATCTTACATTGGCTAAAATTCCTTCAATTATAGTAATTATCAAATTATAAATATTAAAAATATCTACATGATTTTGATCAAAAGTATTGATAAATTGATGTAAAAGTTTAAATATTCCAATATAAAATGGACTATAAATGATAAAAATGACCAAATAATAACATTAAAAAATTGAAATGTCAATTATCTTGTATTAAAAAGTTTCAATGGATTTTATTCTTAAATTCTTAATTTGATGGAGGTCCATTTTTCAATTTTTATTTTAACATTACTAGGACATATTTTTGGAATTCACATTTTTCATTTTATTGACAAAACAAACTTGATGTCATGATTTCAAAAGTTCATTACAAGCGCATTCTTTTCTTAGAATTTATCCTTATTTTTTTAATATGATCCTCGTTTAAGTCTATTCCAACATGGATAATTTAAATTATGATAATGTTAATGTTCAATATGACTTTACGTCTTATGTTCATTTACAGTTGAAAAAAAACTATGATTGTGACAATTCAAATAATCCTTATAACTTTGCTTTCACCCAAAAATAAATACACCAAAAGACAAAATGTTGATCCTCTAGGCTTCAATTCCTCAAAGTTTGTAGGAATATAGAACTAATCAATTATTTTCATCCATACTAGGGTTGTGCTTTCAAAATGCCTTTCATGAGATTGTTGAACTGAAAGAATGTCAAAAGTTTATTGCAAAACATTGGTTTTTTTTAATAGTTGTTTCAATGTGAATGGAAGTTCTAACTTGTTTGTGTTTAAGGGTTTGTTGGAGTCTCATCTTTGGTGTTACTCATTATTTATTTGTGTGTGCATATTTCGATGGGTGTAACTTTGTTAGTTTCAAAAGTGTTGGCCGTTGATCTACTATCACATCACAAGAAGTTGTCGACTGTATAAAGATATAATGACCTTATTAGACAATTGAGAACAATTGGATCATTGGTATCCATATGAGCAACAAATGAGCCTTGTAGAATATGTTCGTGTTTATTGCGTCATACATTACATTAGTATTATAAATTGACGTTTGCATAATACATGCCACAACTTAATATCAAATTACAATACATGTCACAATAAACATCACATATTTTACATCGTGATGGATGAAACCACAAAGTTTCTCATACATATTATGTCATGAGCCATGACTTCCTGATGTTAAGAAAAACCACATTCCATTATGGTGATAGTTGGTTACTTTGTATGTAGGTAAATTAGATATGGCGCATGGTTGGGGGGGCTACAGTGAACCAGCACCCACCAGTGAACCATGAAGGATGGATGATAAGTGGTCAGGAGACAGTTTTCTGTTGGGTTCCAGTTCCCTAGCTAACTATGGTGGTTAGCTCATCTGCTTTTTTTTTATACTACCTTACCTACCTACTAACAACCCACAAGCAGGGTATGGGTTGTTTGTAGGTAGGTAGTAAAAACAGCTCTTACCTATGTAGATACCATCTACTTACCTAGTAGTTACCTATTTTCCCACCTATATACCTATAAATTAGACCTAGCTCTTACATAATTGGTTACCAGGGTGAAACCATGTAGTAACTCAGTTAAGGTTCATCCACAACTGAGTAATAATAAGCAGGTTCATCCAGTGGATGGTGCGCTGCTGGGTGCTAGTTCACTGTGGCCCTGTGGACATATACCATCCATCTTGTCCAGCCAATAGCTATATAGTGTAATGTTTTTCATCTGAGCAAATTCACTGGCTGGCTGTTGGCAATCATAGAAGATCAATATGCAATCTCTGTGTATTATTTTTTTATTATTCACAGGTGAATTCATTGCAACATCCCAACCTTCTTCTTCTCCAATAATACATGGTATAAGCAAAGATGGAGGGACAAGAGCTTAGTAGGAGACAAGCATGACATGTCCCTTTGGTGATCACACAGACTGAACAACCCTTTTAAGGAGAAGCTACAACAAATATTCCCTTGTGGATACCCAAAATGCCACTTGGGTTTTGCAAGGTGTGTATCCTCCCTCACCCCAGGGACACTAGGCTATATTGATTGTTTAACTGGGTTACAAGAATGGAGACTTGAGAGATCTAAGTATCAAGATTTTGAATCACAACAACCCCTTGCATTACATATAGTAAAGGACGTCGTGAAGCATCATTTCATCCATCTGTCTCGTAATTATGTATAGGATAATGGCAGCCCTAGAGAGAGAGTCTTCAATGTTTTTGAGTCCCAGTGCTGAGGGTTACACCTTTGCAGTGGGACCTCAGAACATGGAAGAGCTAAGAGTGATGCCATTATATAGTGTGATGAGCAGGCAAATCTTTTTCATCTGGACTCGATCTCACTTTAGTTATTTACTTTTTTCCAACCCCACCCATAAAACTAAAATTGGTACTGCAAATATGTGGGAGATTATTAGTTGCAAAACACCTGGAGCAGTCATTATGATTGGCCAATCAGAAACAGGGAGGAGTACGCAGCTAATACTTATTTTACTCTTCTCTATCAGATGTGAGGCTTTGCTGTGCTGTGTACCACCAGCCTTGGCAAATGTGCTAAAAAAAATGTTGGGCCAAATCCATTTTATTGAGCCAAACGAGCATGTTTTGACTTTTCTTCATCCAATTTTAATTTGCAGGCTACCACATACAGAGCACATAGGTGGAGTTGCTCTCAGTTTTATAAAAGCTTTGACAATTTATAAAAGCTTTTGAAATGTGAATCAGTGGTCAAAAAACCAATTACACTTTCAAATTGGCCTCAAAGGAACCCCTTAACACCAAATGGAATTGCAGCTTGCCCTCGTCACATTCCTAGGCGGAATGGGCTCTAGTACATAATTTGGCATCAAATGGCAAAAAAAGTAGTAAGTTTTTTCCAAACTGTAGAAAACTGGCATATAAACAACACAGTGCGCAGTTGAGTCCAGGTATTAGCATACCATAATTGCCAATGACACCAATGTTTTCTCTCATGGTGTGCTTTCCAACTTTCAAGCTTTGCTTATAGCCAATAGTGTGTCCCTCATTCTTGTCGTGTGTCAAAAGCCATGCACTTCTTTCTTACATTTTTCCATCTGAAGTATGTTTTCTGGCTGACTGATATAGGGCATTGCATACTTTCATGGGTTGATGTCCAGTCATGTGTGAGATTCATGCCCACCTTTGACAAAAGCATTCAAAGGAGCAAGCATATACAAGAATATGCTTGACCTTTTTCAAGCTTGCTTCTGTTTCCATTGTGCATAGAACATAGGCCTCTCATGTATATTGGTGATCATGAGTGTTGGTTTGGTATTGACTTAGTGAACATACCCACCTGGTCCTGCCATTGGGCACAGTTTTTAATTTTTTTTAATAAATAAATAAATAAATAAATAAATAATTATTTACCGATTTTGTGGTGTAGCCACAATGGTGATCATCCACAAGAGGAATTAGCCAAATTTGGGTTACAGGTCAAGGAGAAAAGTAGCAGAATTTAATACTAATTCTACTACATTTTCACAACCTCTTGGAACCTATTGTCTAAATATGGTGATTTCAGAGATTTTGTTCCTGATTGCAATCTCATGACTTTGGCACATTTTTTTTTTTAAATCACAAAAATCATTTGCATGAATCACATTGGATTTTAATTTGTAACCGAGTGGGGGAAAAAAATAATTGCAAATGAGAAATGCTGATCGAGCACCTTTTTATATTAAAAAAATTCAACATAAAATATCAATATTTTATAAATATGTAGCAAGTTGATTGACAATGAGTTGGTAGATGTCTAGTGATTGTGTCGGTTGGAAAAGCTCATTTTATTCAACCCATATTTCAGTACCAATTGTGCACATTAAAGTAATTCCATTGGGTACCTCCTCTCATTCCTCATTGGTAGAGCTGTGATGGATGTCAATTCAATTTGTGTCTCTCTTTTCAACCTCCCAAAAAAGATAAGTGTTGGATTGTTTCATACAAAATCTAAGACAACTTGAAACCACTGAACTTGTCAATTGATTGATTCAGGTATATCCAGATTCCACATTCCTTGTATGTGGACTTGCTTTCCAGGCTTATACATACCATATATAATATACATATAAAATGGACTTGTTTTTAAAAATTCACAATTTCCAGTGTTATTTTATATTTTAATATTTTTGCAAAAGTGAAATTTTATTTACTTTTGTGGAAAAAAACATTTAAAAAACATTTATTATTCACAATAAAAAAATTCAGTGGGTACCTGCTTTTTCGTCCAAAACCTTTGATTTGAGATTAATTGCATACTAAAGAATTATAAACCCCAAAACCCCAAAACCCTAACTTTCATCATTTCCTGTCGAGGGGTTGAAGGATAGCTTAGCATGATTGTTAAAGTCTTAGATATGCATCGCAAACTTGCCCCTTCATTTATCTATGCTTTTACAACATTTTAACAATGTGGTTAAAATTAAGTGTTAATAAATTATTGATATAATGTTGTTATGGCATTGTAAAACAATTTTTTATCATTATAATATATTATAATACAATCACAACATCATATTAATGATTGTATTAATATTTAATTTTGAACACATTGTTTAAATATTGTAAAAGCATTAAACCTTGTAAGAGGCAAGTTTGTGATGTGCACGGTAGGATGTATGAACTATGAATTAGTGTTGTGCATATAACTCTAAATAACCATACATACAATGAATAAAATGGTGAATTACAATTACTTGTTGACTATTTATACTACTTGTCATATAAGTTTTGTCTCAATTACACTTACATTTTACACATGTGTAATGTAAATAGCTTTCACATACACTTAACACAACCATCGGTAATATTTTTGGGTCATGTAAAATGTAAATGAATAAGGATTTACAAAAGAATTGTTAGGTTTTGCATTTTTCTCCTTGTGTTTTGGCCATGACCATCATGTTTAGGTGAGCTAACAACCCTTTCATCTTGGTCATCTTTCCCACTAGTTTTTTAATTCTTGATTTGGTTTTTTTGTGCTTTAGGGATGCAAAAACTCCCCTTGTGATATTGTTTATTCACCATGCACTTGATACTTCTTTAATGTGGATTGAACTTGTATTTTCCCATCCCCATTTTGTAAATGTGCCAATTCAATGATCAATATTTTACAATAAAAAATGTATGTTTAATGTTTCATTCCTACAAATGAAATCAAAGTTTGCATGTTTTGACATTATGTAGGGTCTCAACTTTTGGTTTGTCATTGTTTTATTTTGATTTACAAAGGCATGTAAAATGATGTTAAGTGGAAGAAAATAGTGTAAGTGTAATTGTTTTGCACTTAAATGTAATTTATTTTACACCGTTTAAAATGGTTTTACACTTTTTTACACTTACACGGACACGTCTCACCCTATATACACTTACACTTATTCAACATATACATAAATTTTGATAATGCATTTACATTTATAAGGGAGTTCAATTCCTAAAACCATATACACTCACGGAAGCGGCATGAACTATGAATTAGCCTTTGCAACAAGGCAGAACAAGGGGCATGTCACACTGTGAAATTGCCATATTTACATTAAAAAGTATCTTAAGGCAAAAGAAGAATTATGGAAACTCAAATATTTCACCATGCAAAAATATAATCTTCAAAAAATTCCTCTAAAAAAACCCAAAATCCTTCAAGATATTATTATAACTCTGTAACTAATCTCAAGTTTCAACACAAGCCAAAATTTCATGTTTCAAAAATCCTCATATAAAAATAGACCTATTATTATTATTACCTAGTATGGGCCAAAATCCCTTAAGCAACTATACTCTATAATGAATCTAAACACAATGAATATCCTTTTTTGCCTTGGTAGGCAAGGCCGACGAAGTTATGTAGTAGTAAACTATGCCAATATTTGAGGTTCACTCATATTTAAGGGGGTAAAACTAGTTAGTTACCGGAGCCCCACTGTCCTATGCATGTGCGGGCTTCTGGGGCCGACAATCAATTGACACCCTCCCGCCGCCTTCGGGTTAGGGAATAATATTGGAAGTTTTCAGTGGCATTCTCAACTCTCTACTTATTACCAGTTTCATTCCACATGCAAACTGTGGAGAGAGAGAGAGAGAGAGAGAGAGAGAGAATATACTACGTACCTAGGTCATATGATTTCTTTGCACTAATTCTGAAGAGGGAGACATGAAATTTAATGGTCGGTTGGAAGGTTTTGTCAAAGAAGTGGCATTGAGTCCATAGGCAAAGAATCAACCCAGATGAGGCAAAAAGGTTGAAAAAATGAAACACAATAGCCAACTTTAGTGAATTTTTTAAAGGTAAAAGAGTTGCAAACACCACGAGCATTTTGCAAGATCTTGGGAAAGATTTTTTGTTGATCACTTTGGGTTTTGGAGTTAACACAGCACACTTCCAGCAAATGGAGTATGGGGGTTGATACTTGAGTAGTAGACTGAAGAGGGAAAAACCCAACTCAAAAACAAAGCTATCTTTGAAATGGGACCAACCTAGGGGAAATTAGAGTGGAGAAAAGCCAAATATTTGGATGAGCTTTCTTTGTTGTTGTTGTTGTGGTGAAGTTTATTTTGCATTTTGCATTTCTAGTTGCAACTAGGACAAGGGTTGTGTCACACTAAAGAATATTTTGGCCTCATATTCTATGAATAATCTTATAGTTTATTTTGGAATAATTTTCTCTTATTTCTTGGCTTGTAACTATAAATAAATAAAACTAAAAGCTCACTTTTATTTACCTATATTTTTTTGTGATGGACCTTTTGGAGTGGCTTATCACCAAAAGAAATAATTCAGACATTGAAAAAAGCTTGATTTTTTTGGGTGATGAAACTCCGTGAGTGGCTCATCACCCAAATTTTTATTTAAAAATAAATAAAGTTCATACTTTGGACAAAGCTCAAATTGTTTTTGGTGATTGACCTCTTTGATTTTGCCTATCACAAAACAAGTAATTCACAATTTGGACACCCAATTTTTTTATTTTATAAATGTGTCTTTAGCTTTGGCCTATCTATAGAGGCTACAATTACAATACCATAATATAGTATCATGGCACATCCAACATTTCAATGTCAAATAATTATTTTATTTTGAAAGTTCCATGTTGAAAGATTAAAAAAATATTTTAAAATATTTATAAAAATTATGTATTTTCATTTACAAAAAGAATCTTTAAAAAATTATATATTTATTTATTTATTTCTGAAAATAAAATAATTAGTGTGGAAGCTGCCAAGGTACTTGGGGGAGGTAGTAGAACTTGGGATCAGAGAATATGGGATATCTAGTGTGGTGCTAATAGGCATCCATAATTATCAGGAGCCTCTTTGATTGGCCTCTCACCCCAAAATAGATTTAAAAATGTTTATTTGGGTTTTGCCTACCTAGGGTAAACCGGCCGGTGACCGAACACTTAAGCGCTCCCATGGATACCCGACGGGTACCAATGGGGTATCATGGGACAAATGAGGGCTAGTGCTTCTTCACAAAACTGAAACGCCGAGCATTAATTTTTTTTGATGTGCCCGTCCTCCACAGGAACAAGCATTACAATTTTTTTGATATGCCCACCCTTTGAAACGCCCACAGGAATCAGCATTACATTCTTTTTTTTCGTGCCCATCCTTCGAAATGCCCACTGGAGCGAGCATTACAATTTTCAAACTGCCCGACCTTGGCAGTAAATAAGGTGCCCTACAACTACACAAATGTTTTTTTTTGGAGCAGGTCTTTAGTCTTTTACACGTGATTATTTTTTTCTGGCGAGATTTCTTTCGCCATTTTTTGACAAAGAAATTGGGAAAATTTTGAATTTTTTTTTTTTTTTTGGGATTTTTTTGTTCTTCTAGTGTAAATTGGACTAATTTTGCCGTTGTTAAGGTTCGCCAAATTTTCGATTTAAAAAATAAATGAAAGAAAAAACACTGGTGGAAGCTGGCGATGTCCAATGTTCACTTTCCACTTGGACAATAGCCAGTTGACTTTTCATGGAAGCTTTTTTTTTGGGGGTGAGGGGGGGGGGAGCCCAAAGCAAAGAGTTCCCAAGTTCGTGACATGTTCCCCAAAGAGTTCCCAATAGCACTTAACGTGGCGCAAAGAATGGCACAAGCAACTACATAACAACGGCAGCTGTTGCGTTCGTTTTGGAGCTCTCAAAAATTTCTGGTGTCTTTTCTGCGTTCTGTTTTCCGTTTCCGAAATCTTGGCCGCGCCTCACGGGAGACTCAAGCAAGCAGCCAGCGAGCAAGTGCACGCATCCGCGCAGTCTCGAGGTCTGTTGCGGTACCATCCTCACCATCACTCGTCGTGTGCAAAATGTGTTTTTCTTTCCTCTGGATCTGGTGTTGGAGAGCAGAGTTGATCGAGAATTTGAGTAACTCTTGTTATTTCAATAATGGAGAGGAAACGAATGGATTTCGGATACCTATGGTGATTGATCATAGCTCGATACCAGTAGTGTGAGGGAGTTTTTGGAAATGAATGCGCGGGTTCTAACTTCTTTCTGTTTTCTTCACATCTGTAGTTATGTTTATTTGTGAGGCGCTTTTCGCAAAATTTTGCAACGTCTCTAGTTTGATCAAGGTCCGGGATCACCGTGTATGCGTGGTAGAGGAGATTGAAAGACTTTTTTTTGTTTCTTTTGTTTTTTTCTCCTGTTCATCTTTTCGGCAGAGGTTCACGACGGTCCTTTAAGGACGCGTTTCTTGCCGTGTGCTCCTTGTGTGCGTCAAGAAGCTGTGGAGGTAAGAGTGTTTTGTTCGCGAATTTGGTTGATATTCTGCTTAGTCGTTTCTCTGTGTTAAGATCAACGGATTTGGACGCACTGGAAGAAGTTCAATTTCTGAGGAAGGTAGTTTTTGGAGCAATAATGTGGAAGATAGAGAAAATTGCACATGTCAAGAAGAGTTTTTTCCGAATTCACAAAGTCATTGCAGACGCAGCTGCACGATGCATCTTAGTCGCCGAGGAGGATATCTGTTCATCTGATGAGGAAGGAGAGTCTCTTGCTGTTCTGTAGCAAACGATCACTCCTGTCTCTGTTTTCTTTTTGCCTTTGGCTGTGAAGGCTGATAGCTCTGCAGCGTAGAGCCAAAGGCGTGGTCACCAGTCATTGCCGATTATGACTACTAATGGAGCTCCACCAGCTGCTGTTGCTCCACCAGCTGCTGCTGTTCCAGTGAAACGGCTGCCACCAAGGATCACTCCTGTCACCGATTACAGTACTTTATCAATGGACAGGCACTCAGTTGCAGCTCATCCATGGCATGATCTCGAAATAGGTAAAAAAGACCTCTCCTCTCACTGTGTGGCGGCACTTCCATGTGGATAAAATTTGCGTCTAACAATCATTTGCAAGCCGAGCTTCTGGATCCCCGCCGCACAATTCTTTTGTTTCCACGCATCGCCGAATTTTCTGTGCTAAAATTGCATGATTTGTTTCTGCAGGGCCCGAAGCACCAGCAGTTTTCAACTGTGTGAGTTCCTCTGCCGAGCTCTCTCGACAAGCTCGCCTTTCAATTTACAAATGGCTCTTGTTCGTCAGATCTTGATGACCTAATCCTCTGCCTAAAGGGTTTGTTGCCTGAAGACTAAAAGGAACAAGGATTTTCCCAATGGCACTTCACATCTGCTATGAAGGAAAGCTGTGATCTGGCAATGGTGACTGCAGGTGGTGGAGATTGGAAAGGGAAGCAAGGTGAAGTATGAGCTGGACAAGAAGAGTGGGCTTATCAAGGTACCATGGTTATGACTCCCAATCTCTTCTTCTTTGCTACTTGACCATCGCGCTGATATCTTGTGCTCAAGTTGCACCTTGAAAGAATGTGATATGTTATTATATGCATGCTCTCTCACTTAGATTTCCGCCCCTGTTTTGTTATTCTTGGGGGCAGGTTGATCGCATTTTGTACTCATCGGTTGTCTACCCTCACAATTATGGCTTCATTCCACGTACCCTTTGTGAAGACAACGACCCCATTGATGTACTTGTCATCATGCAGGTTACAGCTTTTCCTCCCAACTTTCCATTTTGACTGGGCAGTTTGCTCCCACTAAAATACAAGACAGAAGAACCTGGGGCCATGCCTTTCAGGCAAAAATTAAGGACAAGCCTTAGTCTTTAGAGGAAGTTGCACACATGCTGTATTACTGTAAGCAGATTCCTTTCCAGATAACTCTATTGACTAGTGTAGTGGGATTGCTTCTATATTACAGGAACCTGTTCTTCCTGGGTGCTTCCTTCGAGCAAGAGCAATTGGCCTCATGCCTATGATCGATCAGGTTCTTTGTCAACCATTTGTGGCACTGACCTTTTTCTGTTTTTGCCCAGTTATTTTTCATGAAGATTACTGGTTGCCTTCTAGAAGGATACCTCTCTGGGTGACTCTAGGCGCCTCATAGGTTTCACTTTATGCCTTGTGAAAGGTTGCACTCAGTCCATGATGTGTAATGGTGTCATGGCATTTGATTGAGTGGTGATAACAAGAAAATCTAGTACATTCCTCAATGTTCAAGCCAATCTTGACAAATTGAATGCACTCCTGATGATACTCCACTGCATGAATTCATTCGTCTCTCAAGAATGGGAAATCTTTTGTGGTGTTGTGAACCAGGTGCATAACTTCTGATGCTTGCTCTTTGCTCCAATCTGAATTGCAGGGAGAGAAAGATGACAAAATCATAGCTGTGTGTGCTGATGATCCAGAGTATCGTCACTACAAGCATATCAAGGAGCTTCCACCTCACCGGCTTGCAGAGATCCGTCGTTTTTTTGAGGACTGTATCCTTATTACTGTTCCTGCAGTGTTGGTTACATTGAGTTTTTTTGTGCCTTCTAAGTTCAGGTGTGTACAGGAGGGATACATGAAGATGCATAAACAGATAATTTTGTCCCCAAAAGCACTTCAAAAAGTTTCATTGAAATATGCCAATGCAGATCAAATTCATTCCAAAACTGCATATCTGCTGATGGTGCCCAGGCCAGAACTGCAAGACAGAAAACAAAATTTGTTGTATCTTGACAATTTCTGCAGACAAGAAGAATGAGAACAAGGAGGTAGCTGTGAATGATTTTCTCGGTGCTGAAAGTGCTATTGAAGCCATTGGCCATTCCATGTAGATTCTTTAAACCTTTAGTCACCATGCATAACATATTGTATCCAGGATGCCTGTGGTGTAACTGTGCAGTTAGATTTGATGTATGTTGTCTGCCAACCAATAACAGTTTTGTACAGCAAGGTATCTGTAGACAACAGTATCTGAGTGCTGTAATTTGCATGTCCTGCCTTGCCAAGAGATGTTTGTTATATCAGTCATGAACAGGTTTTGCTGATTTCTTTATGTGCTGTCTTCTCCAGGGACCTTTATGCATCATTTGTTGTGGAGAGCTTGCGACATTAGGAAGCTTGCTATTTTCATAATCCGTGAGAAGCTGGACCTGATTTTACTGAAGAACCCACAACCATTGTGTTGAAGGGTACCTCCATACTTGAGGTGGGCATCATTCAGTAGATATGAAATAGTGAGGAGCATTGCCATCAGAGCTACATCTGCATACCAAACAAGTGTAGCTTCCTCTCACATGTTTCCATTTTTTTTGGCTACCAATAGTCCACCACTATATTTATCAAATGACTCTCAATCTGAATGTCTACACTTCCATTTCTTGCACATTGCATTTCCGTGAGCTGTGCTCACTGTGTCAAAACCATCTTTACCACATAAGCCTAAGAGGGCTGTACCACACAACTCTGATCTGCCAACCAATTTTCAATTTGATAGCAGACTGAATCAAACCCTATGCACCAGATTCCTACTCATCAGAACATATGTCACATGATTTGTTTCTTTCAGAAAAATCACAGTAACCAAAAACACTCAGTAATGCCAATGTGGAGAACATTGCAAATGTAATACTATGTCATGGTATCTATGAGAGAAGCACGCATCTCATTCACAATAGCACTTGGCTGAGCTTCACGCAACTTGAATACACTCTCAATGACAGAAAGCTCTGTTGCTGTTGTGTCCAAGCCACAGAAGGCAGTCCAGTCATTTGCAACCAGGCCCGCACCAACCACCTCACTCCCCCTGTTTACAGTACCTGCCACCAATGGTACTTGCAACAGTGACGATAACTCATCCAAGTCCTCTATCGATGTGTGGGGGTGCACCTGATCAGAGACAAAACAGATGAGCACTATCTTATTCATGAATACAACTGAAAGTTTTTCACTTCGTGTCTAATCTCTCCTCTATTGCCAATTCCATGCATAGATGACTACTGATTGAGAGATCACCCTACTTGGCAACTAGTGTTGATAAACATCATCAATGCCACCAATTGAGACTTACCAAGCCACCACGATTAGAGAATACACAGTAGCTGCCTACAAGAATATTTCCAGCAATAGTTTGCCTGAAAACCTCTACACCAAGCACATCTGCTATCAACTCCTCTGTTTCCTGTTCCATTATCACAACCATCCATGAACACAAATGGTCCCGTAAACAAAGCGAGAGAACCAAGTGCAATAAATGCATCATATGTCACCTTACTAAGCAACCTAACCCTATGGCCCACTTGCATCATATTTGATCCTACAGGAAGAAACTTTGTAGATTCAAGGTCAATTGCCCAAATTTGATATTGATTCTTAACCTACACCTGTGCAGACTGCCATTATGATAGGTATTTTGTTGCAGCTGAATTAAATTACTCACCCTATCAAGGTCAGTGTGAATAAGAGAAACATAGTCATTACAGGTTACACAATTCCCAAGTGCTGATAACCGCTCATCCACTCTCTGCACCACCACACTGTCTGGCAAACAATTCCTGAAATGCAGAAGCTCTGTCCCACCCCCACACAAACCTTGTTATCAGCTAATGCATTATGCATCACTCTGCAAGGGTATTCTCCCACTCCTGCCCAAGATTTTCAAAGAATCTCATATTTTGTTTTAGCACTAAGAAAAGGCATACCTTGGTCAGTGGTCGCATTTGGTAAAAGCAACCCATTTTTGTTGCCTGCAAGAGAAGGATTGTATAGATTGTCAACCTCACAGAGTAACCTTTCATGTAATGGACCATGTATACACCATGAACAAATATATCCTGAACCAAGAACAAGTTTCTACACAAAAACCCCAGACATTGAACTTCAATTCCTTCAATGTCTGACTGAAACTTGGTCACTTCTTACTACACCTTAGGCTGCCATTGCTCTTGCTAAGGGTGGCACCAAAAAAATTCATCAAAAAAGTCAAGGAGCAACCACATCAGGTTCACTCACCAACACACATTCGGCCTATAACTCGAGTTCCTGCAATTGAAGACTTCACAACTGGAATCACATCTGCAAATTCTGCCTCAAATGTGCTGTCATGCATCCAAAACAAATCAGTGTAAAGCATCAAGGATTCCCAGAGTCCTTCCTGCCATTCAAAATTTGAAAACAGGAATGAGGGTATGCACATATTAGGTACAAAACCTAAAACCTGCAATCTCCTTTCTATTTTTAAGATCTACTTCCAAAGAATCTTGACACTTTTACATCCCCTCATGTCAATACTAAAGATAAACTGCCAGAAGAAATTATATACCTGTAGAAATTCTCTGATCCACCAATGGCCACCAAACAGTAGGCATTGGTAAGCTTTGAAAACACTCCAATTTCAGAACTGTTTTCAAACTGTGACCCTGTAGAGTCAACTTGGAAAGAACACATCAGCTTTTCTACTACAAGCTGGCACCATGGAAAGGTTACCCTATTCAGAAACCCTGATAAAACCCTAACCCTAAAATACCCACAGGCACACAAAATACTCATAGAGCTTTTAAACAAGTCACGAAGCAGCCATAGCTTTACAAAAGAGGCAATAGCGCAGAAACAGCCGAAGAAAGAAAGAAAGAATGATTGCAGCAATCAACAGAACCAACACTGAAACATACATACATCAACTCGGCCATCATCAAAAGCTAGCTTACATAGTATCCGACCTCCCGTAGAAACCAAGCTCTAAAAATTGAAATACAAGAAGCCAAAAAAAAACCTCTAATGCCCCTGCGCAATATACTGCGCCAGCAGCCGTCAGGTGCCTTCCAAACGAGCCAAATCTTCGGAAAAGCGACTAGAAAGCTACAAACAGGCCAAGCAATGACGAGCAAAACGGACTGCAGCAAACAAACACTTACTGGTAGCCATGATGCTCCTTTCTCTGTTGGTTTCTTCTTCTTGCTGCTGTGGTTATTGCTGCAGTATGCTGCTGTTGCAACAAAAGACTCGTGTACAATAACACCGCACTCCAAAGGATTAGGCAAACAGATAGATCCCCCCTAAGAGCCGCTCGCTCGACAACAAGGGAGAGAAAAACAAGCCGAGATTGGCGGCCCTAACGACAACCCTGATTTCAGCACAAAGCGCACTTCACTTTGACAAAGTGCAGCCACATAATTGGGCTTTATTTGCGCATTTATATGGTTGCTACATAACTTGTGTGGCAAGAAATGTCGAATTTTTTTCAATTGCTACATAACTTGTCTGGCAAGAAAATGTCGAATGTTTTTTCAATTTTTGTACCCTCGTTGGGCGGGTGTTTTGATTTTGTTAATAACCCCCGGTTCTTTTTTAACCGTTTCAGAATCAGAGAACTATCTCTGTTCCAATCATCACTCCAACACCTCAAAGAACCGAAGGGTTTCGTGAGAGAACCGGTAATTTGTCCGTGAAGAAATGTTTGTTGAGTTTGACCGTTTCTAACTTTGTGCCCGTGTTGGGCCGGTTTTTGGCCTTTCAAATGACCGACGGTTCTGGGGTTTTTTACCAATTATTTATACCCATGAAAGAACCTACGGTTTTCGTGAAAGAACCTGAATAGAACCAGCAGTGTTACAGGTGGTTATTTGACTCCTCTTCAATTTTTTGGGTAACCATGGGTATATGTTCTTGAACCTGTTCTTTGACCCTTTTGAGAATCATGGTCATGAACCTAAGAACCGCCTTGCAACCGGGAGGGGGAGGGGGATAATCACCCAATACTGGTTTGCAATTTGTACTCAAATGGATTTTGCCTTGCACTCCTCTCAATAACATTAACTTTCGTAGTAGAATCTTGAAGGTGAAAATCTCATTTGAAACCCCCTCACAAGAAAGACTACAAATTGCATTTTGAAAATCTCAATGTTATCTGCATGAAACTTTATAAGGAATTGATCACCAACATACACAATGCCGTGTCCATGCAGTTTGCAGTCTTTCTCATCAAGCAAAGCTCTGATTATAATGCGGGTGTTCATATGTACATGGCAATTGGGAATATTCTGAAGCATTTCTTCCAGTTTGATCCAAAACTGCTTGGTCCTCACCAACATCTTCCACTAAATGTTGAGAAGCACTGAATTATGAAAAGGATTAAGAAACCAAACTGTGCAACTGACATCCTCAAGATGACCAAATTCAATTCTTGCTACACCTGCAAAAGAAACACAAGCTAAAGGTATCAGGTTCAGCACCCTGTAATGGAAGATTGTATCTAGATGTTGAGCAATTGAAGTTAAAAGTTGCAAAGCAACAGAAGTCTGCTTCTATGATTTTCACATGTCACCATGCTGCTTAGAATTGGATGTTGACCATACTTAGCAGGGCCTTGAACTTCTCTTTCTCTGACATCATCATGCCACCAGGAACAACTGTTCACAAGTCAAAAAGAGATTTTACATTAGCCATTACAGGATGGGAAAAGCATAAACTGCATATGAAGAGAATGTGTGCATAAGAATAATGATCACAGATCCTTTGCAATGCCTTGATATTCTTCATGGGTGAAGAATTGATTGAGCACACATATAAAATCCTCAAAACAAGGGCTTCCCAAAACAGTTGATAAGTGGAAGGTGAATGACAATAGAACAACACCTTGTCTCAACATGCAAAATACATACTTCAGTCAAAACTGATGAGCATGTATACAGGATCATATCCCTCAAGACAATATTGCTCCTGCAAACTAGTAACAACAGAAGGTTCTGCAGTACAACACCTTATTGGGCAACAGAGAATGCACAATAAGTACACCAGTCCAACAATCTTTCTAGGTTTCATTTGGATCTCAACCCCCTAAACCTAAACCCAGTAGTGCTGGATCAATGCACCATGAAAAACGCTCAAGGTTTATGCTCACATCTCAACCCATTCTCCACTTCACTGAGACTAGAAGCTCCATAATTCCCATCCACCAGGATTTGATGATGACTTTCAACATAAAGAATCACGAGTACAGAATCACAGAGAGAGAGAGAGAGAACCAACCTGAGGATGGGTTAGGGAAGGGGAAAAGAAGAGGTGACAATCCATGATCATGAGGTCTTTGTCGCCTTGTCTGTGTCTTCCTCCTCCTCTTTCTCGTACTTCTTCTGAGCTTCTTCTTCACTAGCTGGAGGAGTCTTTACCAGATCGTCATCAGGGTCGTAGTTGGGATCCAAGGAGCGAGCTATGGATCTCCTCCCCGCCTGCAAAAAATCCTTGAATGCAATTTCCACTGTAGCCCAACCCAGTAACAACACTCCACCTGCCAACAGTGCTGTAATCCAAAACCCCTTCTTCTCTCTCTCATGCTTCTTCCCACTTCCCATCTCAAACCCCACGAATCCCCAAAAACCCTTTCTTCCACAACTCGATGACCTCCCCGCGAAGGAAAAATTCCAACACCTAGGAAAAAAAAAAAAAAAAACACACAAAAACTCAGATAAAGGAGATCACACAAAAGAAACAACCAGATTCTTATAATCTCTGTTCTTTCCGCAAACAAAAATTGCTACTACTCCGTCAAGATCTGCGATCAATCTCAGCATGAGAAACCAAAGGGCAGCAACGAGAGACGGACGCACGCCCGCACTTTCCTCACAAGTCTCAGCAAACAAGGGTTTCATCGCGCACGTCGGAGGAGGTCGTGGGTTCGAATCCCACTCCCTACTTGCTGTCGAATGTGTTTTGAACCCGTCTTCTGTGCGGTTCTTTGATTTTGTTGATAACCTCCGTTTCTGGGTATTTTCAAAAAAATCAAACAACCTCCAGTTCCGGGTTTCTAGATTTTTAAAAAACAAATCAGTTTTTTATCACCTTTTCTTGGCCCACCCCTAACCTCAAGTTTTTTTTGGGAAGCTCCTACCTACCCCAACCCACCTACCGCCCTTCTTCCTACCAACCCCCCTACCTCCCTGATCCTGCTGACCCACTCCCCACCCACCTCCTCTTACACTCACTTCCATCACAAGAGCTTCCGACCTTCCAACCTAGAGAGAGCTTCAAGAGCACAAAATCAACATGAGCTTCAAGAGTGCCCCCAACAAGAGGAGCTTCAACATGGTGACAATAGGAGTGCGAAAGCAAGAGGAGCTTCAAGGTGGTGGCAAAAGTGGGAGCTTGAAGATAAGCTCCCTTCTCCTCTTCCTTTCTTATTTTTTGCATTTTTTTTTCTACAAAGAAGATGACAACGATGTCATCGTCGTCTTTTTTTGTCTCTTCTTCTTGCTTCAAAGAAGAAGATGACAACGGTGCCATCATTGTTTTCTCTTTTTTTTGGTTGCAAAGAAGACGACGATGACATCGTCATTGTGCCATCATCATCCTCTTTGTTGTTTTGTAGGTGCGAGAAAATGATGATGAACATCTATCCATAATCATTATGTTGTGGTCTTGCAGGAGCAAAAGAATGACAACGAGCATTGCTTGTCGTTGTTCTACTTACTTAAAATGGTATGCATGAATTATGAAAGTCCATCATAGATGCTCGTGACCCAATTGGCATAACACCATTCTACTTGGGATGGGGAAACGATGGTACCAGTTCCATCAACTTTCCTTCTTACAATTCCATTTTAGCATGTACAGCAAGATTTACTATTGTAAAATCGAAACAAGAAAAATGTAAGCAAGAATCTTATCAACAACATGGATTGAGATCTCATCATCTACTTTTTTTTTGGTGTGGTGTAGGGGCTATGTACTTCACCTCATAAATGAAGGCTTTGAAGGACGATTATGAACATTTTGAGATTTTCCCACCATGCCACATCTACTTTAACAAATTAGGTTAGAAGTAATAACAAACAAAAACTTTGTGTTATGAAACCTAAATGAAAATCAAGATTTCTTGTTGCAAATTGTTCTAAATTTATGTTTTCAAAAGTAATTTCCTAATTCCCTCAGGACATGTCTGATCATGCCAAATGTTGAAATTTCTTGGAATTTTTGTTTGATCATCTTTGGTGCATGCAGGAAGACTTCGCAAATATTTCAACCCATCTTAGTACTTATACCTTACATGTCATATGATCTAGTTGTGCTCCATGTTACCTTCAAAAAGGTGATTGATCTTCACCCATGTGTTTTCATCTTGCCGACTTTCTAAAATCTATTTTTGTCTATGTCTTTATCCATCCATGTTATTTAGGATTGTCACAAGCTTCAAGAACACAAATTTGTTTGTGAAATTCATGGAAAAAATCTAACTTAAAATCTAGAAAAAAACTTGTTGAGGATTAATTAAGGAATTGCTATTGTAAGGAATTTTGACTTATGCTTACAAATCTAGTATTGACAAGGATCTATTATATGGGTGTGGTCGAACATGACCTAGCAAGCAGTTATCAAAAGGCTCATGATTGATGTGCCATTTGGAGTGCTTTTGTCTAGAGGTTTGGATTCATCTTTAATGATTGCAATGGCATCACGACATTTCAACGACACTTAAATTGCCAATGTCTAGGGTTCCCAAATCCACACTTTATTTGTCGCCCTCAAGGTGATGATAGATCTTGATTAGTACCTAAAAGCTCTCAGTATGAATCCTACTTAGGTGTAATAGTATATAACAAGATGCATGTGTGGATTACATGAATGATTTTGTGAATTGGTTTTTTCAAAGAACTAGAAATTGTTATCATGGAATAATCTAAAAGTTGGAATTATTTAGTTTGGTGATTTAAATTACCCGAACAATATTTTGAATTGAGATTTGGGTGGGTTTTTTGCTCTAGTTATAGGGATCACCTAATTTATGAATTGTAAAGGAAGTTGCAGATTACCTAAAAACAAACCACCATGAATGCAATACCTCTTTTAATAATTGTTTAGGGTAGTAATTTATCTTTGAAGCAACCACATATTTACTATTATGACTTGTTCCCCATTTTAGGGTGGGGTTATTTTGGACTTGGTCATTTTTTGCATATTTTTGTAACACATGTCACCCATGTTTTTTTATTTAAGGCATTTTACTTTCATTTTACAACATCTTGTGTTAATAATTAACATACATTCTCACATATTTTTATATGTATGTTTGATGAAATTATCAAAAAATTGATTATAGTATTGCACTCAAACCAAAAAACCTTTTTTTACCCCAAAAAATAACAAGTTCAAACCTAAAGGAAAGCAATAACCTCATAAAGGTATTTTGTAAACACCATGGATTGAATTATTTTGGTCCAAACTATTGGAAGGGTATTACTTGTGCCCATAATTACTCAATGCACATGCAATACCCCTATTAGGGTATATTATAATTCCTTTGGCTCCATAACATATTTAAAAAATTCAGAAGGGTATTGCATAACTATACCAAAACCTAGAAGGAAAATATTACCCTATTTGTGGTTTTTTGCAAACACCATGGGCTCATGGAAGGGTATTGCTTGTGCCCAGAATTACACAATGCACGTACAATACTTCTCTTAAGGTATATTAAAAATCGTTTGGATTCCATCACATATCTATTGAAACCTAGAGGGGTATCACATAGCCATACCAAAATCTAGAAAGAAAACAATACCCTATTTGGGTAATCTACAAACCATAGTCTCAATTATTTTGGTTCAAACTATCAAATGGGTATTGCTCATGCCCAAAACTACTCAATTCACATGCATTACCCCTTTCATGGTATCCCATAAAACCTTTGGGCTCCATAACATACCTTTTGGAATTTGAAAAGGTATTACATAACCTTAACAAAACCTAAAAAGCAAGCAATACTCACATCATTTTATGATAATATCGTAAACCATGAAACAAAATAATAGGTACATATACTAACAATTTTGCATTGGTCCGTTGAACAATTATTATCATTTATGATTTTGAAAATATCTTTCAACTATATTTAATATTTACTTAAAAAATTTAACATAATTTTTTATTAAGATTTTATATTTTTTAAATGCAAAAAAATTAATAAACCCACACATTAATTAATTAAATATATCATTATTTCATATATTGTAAATTAAGTTTTACATAGAATTTATAGAATTACATTGACCAAACATACATAATATTAAGTACTTATATTTTGAAATTCAATTAAAATTTTTATTCCTAAACCTTAAACCCCAATTTTAAAAATCTAAAGTTCTTATTGAATGATTTTTTTTTTGTTCTTAAAAAGGAAGAAATTGGGTCATTATTGAAGCCACATATTCAAACAAAAATAAATGAAACACAAACATAATTTACATCTTTGGGAATTTTTTAATTTTCAAAAGAAAATTCAAAACATCATAAACAAATTACACTATACATAACAATGGGTTTATATATATTAAAATTACATTTAATATAATTTTATCTTATTTTGAATAAATATTATAATATTATAATAATTACTAATTATATATTGGGTTAGGTTATGTAATAATTAACCTACTAGCCTATTATTTATGCCATGTTAGGTTGTCTAGTTTGGTTAATGTCAACACTTCAATTAATCAAACAATCTTGGCTTTGAGCTTCTATTGTAACTTGCAATTCATTTTTTGTTTACACCTACATCCACATGGTACGAAAAATGTTCATCTTAACAAATATCTAATGTGCCTCTCTAATCATCATATGATTTTCATCTTCACAAAAAATCAATAAAAAATCACAAAATCACAATTTTTTTATAATTATAACTAAAACTAATAATTAGAACTAAAGCTAGAACTAAAAAATAAAAATTAAAACTAAAACATGTCTATTATTATGGCCATTGATGAGGTTACTTTAATTTTGTTATTGCAAAATTCACAAGGGATATGGTGTGATAATATCTTAATTTTGAGCCAATTGATTAAACAAATGAAGCCCCTATCACAACAACATCCATAATTTTGTCCTTAGATATTGTCAAGGTTTTTCCTCAAAGGGTTGATTCCTTCCATGACCAATGATGAAGACAAGTTTTTCCCAACAAATTTTTTAAAAGGATTCATGGGTTAACTGGTCACTTGAAACAAATTATATGTTGCATGCATGCTTGAAATGATTCAAGTGATCAAAATTCAAAAAACCCTAAGGGATGCAAAAAACCTAAGGAAAAATGATGGGTGTCTTAAAATGGAGTGGAAGACTAAAAAAGAAGTGTGTGCATGGATGGGTTTTCATTGTTTTCTTTTAACGATGATTTTTTATTGGCTTGGGAATTTGAATTGTCACTACAAAATGAGGAGGAAACTTTGGAACACTACAAAAATTGATTACATTACAACAAAAGGTGTCTTTGTACACTAAGTGATTTCATTAGATTTTGAGTGAATTCACTAATCTTAGTAAACAAGGACTAGTTGGAAAGTAATGAATTCATTGGTCTAGTGAATGGGGACTAGTGAATTGCACCCACATTTTGTAGTAGTGTTGGTTTTTTTTGTCAGGTTTTTTTTTTGTATTATTTTTCCTTTTTTTCATTTGACAATGATGTTGTTAAATTTTTCAAAGAAGATTTAGAAGGAAAAAGAACAATATTATGTGTTGCTTGAATTTCAAGCATCACATTACTAATTTTTGTAACCATTATTGTTGTTGTAGAACAGTTGAGTTGTTATTGTTGTTGTGACTACTTTGGAAACAAATTGAGGAATAAATACGTAGGAAAAATGTCGACAACCAATATGTCATACCTTTGGGCATGTAATTAATGTACCACATCCTTGAATGCACCACCTTGCAAGGGCAATATCACATACATTTTTGTGGGTGGTGAATTATCCATGGCCCACAATAACATGTTAGCATGACTCATCACCTTCACATTGTTAGTACTCCCATTCTCATTATACCTTGCATACAATCCACCATAAGCAAAATGAACAAGACATAGAAATATAGTTTAACATAACACCATCACACATGATTACTCAAGTACTTCCATGAAGCTTCCAAGGCATGGTTGACTTCATGCTAGAGCTTCAAACTTGGTTGATTTGAATCAATCGGGTTAGTTGGCAATGGATTTGTTCAAATAGAAAAGTTACAGATGGAGTTTCAAACTTGGGTTGATTTTATGGAACTTTGAATTAATTTGATTTGTTCATGAGTTGGATTTGCAATTTATAGTTTCATAGAGATCTTGAAAAAATAAGACATGGGCACCAATTTGCAGAGAACTTGAGAGGAAAAGTTTTTGAACAAGAAGATATATGGGAACCCATTTGCATAAACATTGATAAGAAGTTTCTTGAACAAAGAAAAGATGGGTATCCATTTGTAAAAAAATTGAGAAAAAAGTTTCATGATAAATCAAATCATTGGGTGTAACACACAAGTTGTAAATCCTATCAAGCAAGATCAGTTGGTGGAAAAGGATTGCCTACTCTTGAATTTACTAGAACCTTTCTACCCATCAAGTTGACAATGTTAATAACTTATTTTTTGGAAATTTTAAATTTTCATTAAAAATAAAGTTCATAAAAAAAATTTGCACTATACATAACCATGGGTTTATATATGTATAATTTTAATTTAATATATTTTTAAAATCAATTTTTATCTTATTTTAAATAAATATGAAGATACTATATGTATTAAAATGAATCAACAACATAATTCCATGATTTAATTAATTATATAATGTTACTCAATATGGTACAAATAAAAATATGTTTAAACCAATATTATATATCATAAAAAATAAAATTTACACAAGGACTTATGTTATATATTTATGAAATATAAAATATTACTAACTTACTAAATAATTATTTTAACCTAGAAATTATTTATTATATGTCAAAAAAAATTTAAATAAATTTTCAATCATACATAGGATTAATATATGGGAGATATCATTTATTATTATTATGTGAACCATTAAAAAGGTAAGAAATCATGTGCTTAATTTTTTTAAAAATTTAAATTAAAATATAATTAAATTATATATATATTTAATGAATTTAAAACTTTAAGAAGGAAATTTTTTTAAATGTATATCATTGAATAAATGTTAAACATGAACTTTAATTTTTAGCTTTTGATTTTGACAAACTATGAATTTCTACATTAAATAATAAATTTTACATTAAACCTTAAACCTATGTACCATCAAAATGATCAATTTCACTTTATGTTCATTTTTATAAATGTTAAATCATATTGAAAGGTGAACAAATAATTTTGAAAACATGAATTTCATGATGTATTGGCAAGGAATCGAAGATTTAAAAAATATTATTATGCTTCATGGTTAATGGATTATCACAATATGATACAAATATCACATTTAAATTCCATAATTTTTTAAATTCCATAACTTTGTTCAAATGACCTTCTACCATTAATGTGACCAACTTTGTAATACCTTCATTTACTTGAATCAATATGTATGGCATGATATATTGAACATGGAATATTTTTTTTTAAAAATGTCCTTGTTTCATGGTTTAGGATATTATCGCAATATGAAGCGAGTAATGGTTTCCTTATAGGTTTTGGTATGGTAATGCAATACCCCTCCAAGTTTCAAAAGATATGTTATAGAACCCAAAGGATTTCTAGGATACCCTACAAGGGGTATTACATGTGCATTGAATATTCTTAACCATTAATAGTACCTTTTGATGGTTTAGACCAAAATAATTTAACCCATGATGTTCATTGAATGCCCCAAATAGGGTATTGCTTTACTTGTAGATTTTGGTAGGGTTATGAAATACCCTTCCAAGTTTCAAAATATATGTTATGAAGCCCAATGTATTTTTGGGATAGCTTGAGAAGGGCATTGTAAGTGTATTGAGTAGTTTTGGCCATGAGCAATATCCTTCCAATAACTTAAACCCATGCGCACACCCATGGTGTTTAATTATAAAATACCTTAATGAGGGTATTGGTTTCCTTGTAAGTTTTGGTGTGGTTATGCAATATCCTTCTAAGTTTCAAAGGATATGTTATAGAACCCAAAGGATTTATGGGATACCTTACAAGGGGCATTGCATGTGCATTGAATATTCCTTGCCATAAGCAATACCCTTTGATAGCTTAGACCAAAATAATTTAGCCCATGGTGTTTATTGAATGCCCGAAACGAAGTGTTGTTTTGCTTTTAAGTTTTGGTAGGGTTATGAAATACCCTTCCAAGTTCCAAAAGATATGTTATGGAACCCAATGTGTGTTTAATTATCAAATACAACTAATGAAAGTATTGATTTCCTTATTGGTTTTCATAGGGTTACGCAATACCCTTTCACGTGTCAAAAAATATGTTATGGAGTCCACTGTATTTTTGGGATACCCTAAGAAGGGTATTACATGCTTAGCGAATCTTTTTGAGTATGAACAATACCCCTCTAATAGCTTGGACCAAAATAATTCAACATGTGGTGTTATAGTGTAACCCAATGAGAGTATTGTGTTCCTTCTAGATTTTGTTAAGGTTACGCAATACCTCTCCAAGTTTCAAAAGATACGATATGGAGCCCAAACTATTTCAAGGTTACCCAAAATGGGGTATTACATGTTCATTGAGTATTTCGTTTTATGAACTTGAATACAACATATATTAAATATGTTTAAATTGAAATGGAGCTCCGTATTGCTTTGATTATCCACTTGGTTTGCAATACCCCCATGGAAAACACTCTCTAAGTAGAATTTGCAATACCCTTATATATTAACAGTGTCAGGGATGAAGTTGAACAGCTTGGGGGATCAAAGAGTACAGCAAGTAGTTGTACCTGCACAATGCCATAGCTATCATGGACTGGCTGCCACAACACAGCTACCGGGACTGCTTCTTGCAGCTCCACAAAGTGCACAAGTTGAGGTCCAGAACAGGCTCTGTCATGGGTTTGCTTATTGTGGAAGGCCTCAACGTCTCCAGCAGCTGCTTATGGGTTTGTATGCTCCAGGGAAGTTGCAAGGGGCTGATTAAGCACCAGCCAGGTGTGATCATGAGTGTGCACCCATTGATGAAGCACATACCATTGAGGGTTCTGAGAGTGAGGGGCTGTCTCCACAAGATTCCCTTCACTATTGTCATTACAGGCCATAGCATTAGATGATGACAGAGATTTCAGATCCTAAAACATTATCAACGAAAAGTTTAGGGTTGAGCAACAGACTTTTTAGTTGGGTCATCTCTAAATGCTTTTTAGGTTGACTCCATTTAAGTATGGAGAAGTTCTTAAAATATGGAGATCATATATGAATCCCTCTCACCTCTGTCGAATTCCTCATTTCCTGTTTCTAGTTGCAATGACAGAAGATGTCCTTTGAGGGTACATGTGCATGCAGGTCCTGGAACTATAGCAGAAGCAATGATTTGTGGGCTACCAATGCATCTTCTTGACTTGCAGGCCAAGTTCGTCCCTAATCCCTCTTTGGCTGTCAGAATTTTAGAACCATGCCCAGTTGAGAGATTTGATGGTTTCAGAGTGCATTTGTTGTTGTTTCAGACTTGCCTACAAGTTGTCAATGGGCCTCCCTCCCTATGTTGTCAATGCAGGAAGTTGGAAATGTCTCCTTTGTGGTGGAGCATGGTGTGGGCACCTTCTGCGATGAGCACTTCAAGAGATTGCCAAGATCATTGCAGACTGGTTTGGTTCCAAAGCTGACGAGCTCATCAAGATTGCACAAAATGCACATAAGCGCACAACCTGATGTGGTTTTTAAAACAGTGCAATGCCTGGATGATCTGGTACACAATAAGAAATGCTCTCTTGGACACCAAACTTTTGCTTATTGTGGCCTGATCTAAAGCAGCAGCATCCCCATTTGTTCATAGCAATTGCCAGTGTGACCATGTGTCTGCTGTTGGAGCTGCATTTTTCTCTATTTTCACATTTCATTTGGATTTCTTTTAGAAACATTGATGAGTGAGGATTTGGATTCTTTAAAAAGCATCTGTGTAGGTCTGGAATCCAACTTCTTTCAATGATGAAAATCATTGTAAGATGAAACAGTGATGCTCAGAGTAACAATCAGGAAGCACCCATTCTATGAATCAAGTCAAGGGAGGCTCTGCTACTGCGAATCTAGTTGTTGTTTTGGGGTACCACTATACATGATTACATCAACCTCTTGCTGAAAAATTCAAGGATTGTGTACTGCATTTTTTGTGTAGATAATTGATGAAATTGATGAATACCTCATAACTTGAGCTATCAACTTTTGCTGCAATCTATAAACTCCGAGCCTGGTGGATCTGTCATGCAGTTTGAGCTGGGAGTGGGTCAACATAGAGAGCAATTTGTGCCATTCCTTTACGGAGCTTTTAACCGTAAGTCCACTCTTATCTTAAGGATCTTTCTTCAATTTGCAATTGTGTACCATACCTGATGCTAACAATGTTTGTTGTAATTACTAATAAAAGGGTCAGGCAGCCCTAATTTGAATATTCCAGAATTTTTGACAGTTAAGCATACAAGGTGCACAATATTGTTTTGTATTGCAATCTAGTGGCCAGTACAGTCATTATGTTGTAATGGGCCAAGAGTTCAATTCCCTAGAATTCTTGCAACCACCTTGAGTCAAAGATAATTCTCAATTCTCTTTTTGTGATGTTCCCATATTTTAATATGGTGTGCCAAACATTTGCTAGGATTTTCCTCGTTGTGTTTGTCTTGGAGCTTTCTTCCAAGCATTTGTTTCAGAATGGAATTGGTACCACATGAAAAATTGGATGCCAATTACATCTTTAGGCCACCCTAGAAGCTATAACCAAAACCTTAACAAGATTGTTTCAACCTTTCACTACCAAGCCTTGTTTAGCTGCATTCAATTGAAAATTGTGGGTTTTGAAGCATTAGATTGTGAAGTTAAAAATAATAATATCCATTGCTTTTAAATATTTTAAAATATGGTTTTAGATATGTACCTTTAGCAATTGCAATTTTATTTATAAGACATCTTACATGCTACAAACATCATTTTTTATGCTAAACTATATCACGTTACACTTGTAATGTAATTGAGATTATATTAAAATTTCTCAAGGTTTTGGCAAAATGTTAATTATAATAAGTTTGTAATTAGCAATGCATACATATACTCCCATTGGCCTAAGTGTGAACTCATTCCTAAATTAATTTCTTGTTCCAAAATTAGTTTTGGTGATTTAGTAATTGACAAAACAAATCAGGAGTCCAATAATGAGATTTTGTTGGGATGTTTCAAGTGATCTTTTTAGGTTCCACCATCTATTCAAATCATCAATCAATATTGTACCCTTGGCCTATGGAAACTTCCTTGAGGTTTTTCTTCATCCATCAAGGCCATTTTCAATGCCCATAAAGTTAACTTCAAATAGGTACTTGTTCATTTTTTCCTTTTACCCTTCACTTGTGTATCATTGGCCCAAGTGAATGAATAGGACTATAATTGTTCTAAGTGGAAACAAGACCTCGAAGATAGAGCCCTTGTGAAAAGTCTATTTCAAATTCTTAATGAATTTTCAATAATGAAACTCACTCAAAGTTCATTATCTTCTCACTTGAGGTCTAAAAATTACTAAATCATCTTTAAAAAAATTATGCTTCAAGGACTTTCCAAGAATACTAAAAAAATGCCTTGGATTTTGTAAAAAAATTAATTTTGATTTTTTCAACAATACTAAACAAGTACCTTGGTTTTTGTAAAAAGGTTAATTTTGATTTTCTTGAATTTTTAAACAAAAAGTCAATATTCCTTAACTCTTGCCTCATAGGTTGAAACATTAAGAAATTCACCCTATTCATCGAGGGCTTTCCAATGGTACCAAATGTGTGACAAGGAGCATCATGGTTTGGGAAATTTGAACATGACAAACAAAATCATTTGACAATCATCTTTATGCATAATTTATGTGGAAATGTTGGGCATTCATGGAGACCAATTGTAACATGTTGACAATTGATAATTAGAAGGAAGAAAATTTATTGTGAAAAGATTTTGGGGTGGAATGATTTTTGGAAATAATTAAATCATTCAATTCTTTAACTCTTATTGACAATATAGATTTTTTAAAAAAGGTTACAAAGAAAAGGAAAGAAAAGTAACTCAAATCCAAGATGGATGGAACTATTCAGACATAATAATGAACCTTAATCATAAAATGATTTGAATTGACGATAACAGGTCTATATGGATAATCCAATGTTAGTGATATTTTCCATAGTTAAAAGTTTGAAAATTAAGTTGTTGGTTGTGCCCAAATAGCATTTTGAATACATTAGAAAAATATTCAAGAGGTTCCATTTATGCATTTTTTTCTCTACTTTCATGATTATATATGTATATATAATAAGAATTTATGATTTAAGATCATAAATTGAATATGTGGTATAGGATGTGAATTATGGGCATGGGGTAATCATGTAGATTTTGAATTTAAAAACTAAAAATAATTTAAATGCATCATATATTTGGGTTAATTCTAAAAATTGATCATTAATAGTTGAGGTGATGATTTAATATAGTAGGTGAGTCATATTGAGGAATTTTTAAAATCGATCATTAATGTTTTATTTGATTTTAATACTTTAAGCGAATTGTCCTTGATGAGTTGTAAAATTATAACTATTAATTTATGGGAATATGATTCACATTTCATAAATCATGAAATGATTTTGTGTATCACATCAAATAAATGAACCTAAATGAATCACAACTTTCAAATCATATTGATTTCAAATTAAACTTATAGCACCACTTCCATTTTCAAAGTCTCAAAATTGTAAATCGTTTATTATCTTCAAGAAATTCATTATTATCAAAACATCATTTTTTGCTAAAAAAATTATTTTTTATTTTTCAAATATATAATTTTAAAAATTTCATCAAATCATCAAAGGTATTGTACTTATTTGGAGGTTTGCATGAAATTTTGCATCTTATGAGGTGCATTGTGGTCTTCAATATTATATAATTTAATAAACCCCCACTACTACAAAAGGTGACTTTATATTTTTATTAACTCAATCTAATACATGGCTTTTAAAATGAATTAAGTCATCATACTTTTATTCCATATTGAGTGAAACTTAAATTGGTACATAATCCTTGTGCCCATCTATAATTAATTTATTTAAACTAATGTTACTTTTGGTTTAATTAGTATTATTATGTCAAATTTGGGTTGCATTGGTTGTTTGTATTATGCATTTAATTAATATTTGGTAGAATTTGTTTTTAATACCTTTAAGAATTGAATGTTTTAAAGCAAATGTTCATCAAAAGTGACAAAAACTCTTGAAAGAAATTGATCACATATAGGTGAAGGTAGTGAAAAAAAATTAACATTGTTGTAATATTGTTATCAATTCAAATCAACAACATTAGGATTGTTGGAAGCCCAATTAATTTTAACATTGGTTAATCATAATTAGTTCTACCCAAGAGTAAAAGGTAACCATTGATTTTAGTTCGAAAGTCAATAACATTAAATGTGAGGTTATATTTTTCATCCACATAACACAATTTGTAATTTACAATTTGGCCAACTAAAAATTAGCAAATTTGATATGTTAGGTTTACTACAAAAGGTGATGGGTGCATGATTTGGAGGTTTAACCTTTCCATTGTGAACTAAGGCATGGTGTTTAAATCACTACCACCATTTACCAAAACATTATGGATAATTTTATCCATGATGTACACCTCAATTTCAATAGGACCTACATACAAGGGAGTATCAACCTTGATTCCGACAATAATTTCAACTTTCTTAGACTTATTTATAATTATAGCCCCATCATTAAATTCCTTCCTAAGATAAAGAGGCACTTGGATAAGTTATGCAAATGACATATTAATTTTAATATTGCACAAATCAACCCGAAGGTCATATAGTTCAACTAGCTTGTGGCTTCGAATTTGATTGGCCTTTGAAAGATGTGTAGGTGCATTATGAGGTTCACCATCCTTCACAAATTAAAAGACATCATCACCTTATGGTTCTAAAGGTGAGGATTCGTACCCTTGGTTTTAGTCCTTTTTAACATTTTTTAAAAAATTGTTTTAAGCATTTCATCAAATCTGAAAAATGAAAAAAATCTTGAGATGGGGGTTTTGATGATTCCAATATTGTGGGTATGGTTGCAGACTTTGCCCTTGTTATGTTTGCTAAACTTGAAGCCATTAAAGATGGTTTGCCCCTATCCATTGTGAATTTTGAAACTTGGACCAAATTAAATTGTTAAAAGGTATATTCCATTATCATTTACATTGAAGGTCCAGCTTGATTAAGATTCACAAACCTAACATTTTGAGTATTGCTTTTAGTGAGGTTGAATTTGCCTTGTATTATGGTCTTTTAAAAAAAATTAAGGTGGAGTAGGTTAATGTCACCTTGTTTAGTTTAGATAACTCTTGAGGGATGATGAGGTTTTTTATTATTTTGACGATCGTAAAACAAATTTGGAGGACTAGGTTCTATAGAAAGTAAGTTAAGCTTGACACCTTACACATTTCATAATTACCTTGGAAAAAGGTTTAATGGTATGATCTTGTTTGGATTCTGATAATAGTTGATTAAATGATTATTGTTGCAATTAAAACATTTAACTCCCAACTCCACATAACAAATGTTAAGTGCATGCCTACCCCCATAAATGCAACAAGCGAATTTTTTTTGCCTCACTTACTTATTACCTTGAAGTGTGTTCATTGTTTGGTCCATATGATGAAATAATCTATAAAAAGCAATAGGGTTTTGCCCTTCCATCATACAAAACTAGGCCCTGTGGCCAACTTATTTGCATGTAGTGCATCACAATCCTAAAAAATGTTTATCAAATTCATGTGGTGGTAGTCTAAAATTAAGATTTTGATATTTAATCAAATTAAAACATTTATTCACTCATGACTTGCAAGGCCTTCATGATTTCACCTTCATTTATTTCCCTTAATTAATATCAAAAATTTTCAAAATGTACATCAATCAAAGGTGAATTATTAGCATTGGGCACTAGTGGCGACAATATTACCAAGGGCATTGATTAAGACCGTTTGGATTGCAAGTCCTATGATCAAAAATTTAGGATGATATTCAATAAATCTATGATATAATGGAATGAAATTAAGAATTGAGTTTTCTTCATGTTGTCACATGCATTCATTTTTTAAATTGATCATCTCTACTTTCATTAATGTTATAATAACATCATTCAAGGTAGTAGGTCATTTATTATCTTGGATTGTAGAATGTTTGTTAAACTTTTGGATGAAATAATGTTTAATTGTGTCATTAATGAACATTTGACTCACAAACTTGGTGTAAACCACCTTGAACCATCAACATAAAAGATGATATCTTTATTAACAACTTGTATAATGTTTGACAATGTCGTTAAAGCATTTTGTTGTCCCACTTTAGGGCAAAATTGTTTTAAGAATGTTGTTTACAATTCTTTACTATGAAATGAAGGTCCCAATATTTTAAAATCAAATATATATATATATATATATATATATATATAATCTAAAATTGGATTCTTGTGACAATAATTATTTTTTAAATTTTAAACCAAAAACGTTATTTTCTAAAACATTTCAATCATCAAATTAAAATTTGAGAATAGTTCTAGAACCATTAACCCCACCTAGACATGATGGAACATAGGATTATGGGTAACCTATGGGTTCAACTTATAAACAAACAATTTTTTTATAGATTATTGGGCCATCACTCCCATAACCGTAAAGTTCAAGAACAAAACATGGCCCTACCAATTATCAACTTGGCTTCACCAACCATTACATAGGTCATGTTGGTCATTCATCCAATTTCACCAACAAATTTTTTTTATAAAAATTGAAAGCAATTACCTCATACAATAATTTGTATGATAATATAGTGGAATGGAAAACTTTCCTTAGTGTTCAATTGAACCCAATTAAATTAGAATAAGAGGAAAAGGAAAGAGGATTTCAATGTTATTTATGGGTAGTAAACTTAACCACGTTCCTTCCAATTTTTCACATTACCTTCAATTGTAATGAAAAGGTTAAAAATTCACTAATAAATTGAAGATAATTTGTAAAAAGATTTGTGCCATGGAACTCCACAATTCACTTGTATCTCCTTGCCCAAGACCGATGATTATTAAAAAAATTATCTTCCAAACTTCACAACTTACACTTCCCAACTCACAATACAACCACCATGTTAATAGCACCACCTCCTAGCTAACGCATAAAAAATGTGACTTATTATCTTCATTTAAATTTAAAGCTCAACAATAATTCACAACGAATTCAAAGTTGTGTAATTAAGTGGTTGGAAATTCAATACACAAGTTATGAAATAATGAACGATGTATAATCACAATAGTACTTTGATTATGGTATTTAAATGTTATTGCAAGCAAGGAGACTCCAAACTTTCATAGAAATCTAATGCCACAATTGGTAGAATCAAGCTTGGAACAACTTATTAAATTTCAACCTTTTAAAATATTTATAGCACTAATTCTACAACTTTTATTTGATGATTCTTAAAATCAACACACACAATTCTACCTTACAAGGCCTATATTAAGCCAAATATGAATTTGAAAACAATGAAAAGAAAGCAAAGATGACTTTTCAAAGTTCATAACACATTGTTGGGTTGTCGTCATGTTGACTTGATTCATTCCTTACACGATTGCTCGCAACTATGTTGTCTGATTTCTTTGAAATTTGAAGATTTAATTTTTCAACTTTTATTCTAAAATTTGTTCAAAGTTTTAAACTAATCCAACAGTGGATCAACAAGATATTACATATGGAATAAAAAATCCAAAGACTATTTGACAATTTTAGACCATGTTCATTTCTAACTTTTATAACTCCTTTAATTATTCAAATTGAGATCTACAAATCTTATAGACCTTCTTGGCTCAAATTGTTATTTTTAAAATTTCAAGGCAACCCATTATCAAAACATCTAATACCTTGCCATCATTACCCAATCACACTCTTCTTCTTCCTTCAACTCATATGCATACTTTCACAACTAGTTTTCTTCCCACATATTTCTCTCCTCTCCTCTCCTCTTAATTTTATATATTAGTTTCATATTTTCTTGGTTATGCCTTACTCATTGCTCTCACACCAAGAAGCATCAAAGTTTCAAATAGAAGAAGAAAAAAAAAACTCAATTTTTTCAACCCCTTTAAGGAGCTTTCCATTTCCAAAAACTAAGTTTCTTGCCCTTGGCCAATGAGAGCACAACAAATCCTTCTCTTTTCCTCTTCCCCCAATCAATGGTCCTCTTCCAATCCATGAGAATGACAATTGGGGGGAATGGGTTATTGTCTAATCAAATCAAGATGGAATTTCCATGTGTAATGGAAATGATTATTTCCTTTTCACATCTAAATCTTGACTTCCCTCATCCTTCAATCTTGATCCTCACTTACAAGGTCGGATGGAGGTTCATCGCTTCCCATCATAAGGAGGCATTTTTTTCCATTGTAGATGGGCCACACCATTTCCCTTTTATTTATCATGATTCACTTACTATCCTTATTGTCAATGAACACACCATTTTACCACATAAGATTGTGGTAGGTCCACCACCACCTGCCTACCATTTCCCTCACTTTTCATTCATCCAATTCTAACCCCAAAATCTGATCCGTTAAATTTAAGGCTTAATGGTTGACAATTTGGATAAATTGTTAAATCGTCATGAATCGATCACTAAACATGTATTAACCTAGTTTCCTAAGTATTAAAACATTGTCGTTTAATCCAAGACATCATAAATAGTATGATGGCATGACGTAACTCAAAATCACATGAAGTTAAATCATTCAAGTTGTTAAAAAACCTCCTAATTTTTCATTGGGGTTGAATCTAACGCAAGTGCCTCAGCCCAAAGAAAAAGCAAATGGACACTATGTACACCAAGCACATGGCTTAACCTTGGCACTATTGGTTGGAAGTGATATGTGTTCCTTGGGTGTTGGTTTTCAAAGTTGAACCAACTACAATTGATGAACCTAAGATCATGTATGAAGGTGTCTTTGAAGGTGATGAAAATGTAATGTTAGTGTGGTCAGCAATTCTTGATGTTAGGCATTATCGATCATTATAGGGTTTGATGCTTCAAATTGAAGCAAGACAAAAAGAAAAATTTATGCTCGCACTATGTGCCACATTCTAATTTGTTTGCAATTAGAGTAATGAAATTCAATGTTAGTGGTTTAGAAGTGGGATAACACACTCTTCCAAAACACTGTTGAAACTTGTAATAACTTTTATAACATCATTGCCTATTTCTCAATAAAATTGGCATCATTGCCTTTTCTACTACAAAGACTTTTCCATTTGCATGGTTTCAAATGTTTAATCTATTTTTTGTTTCAAACTAATCCATTTAACTAATCTTCACATAATGAATTGAAATTCCATTTAATCTTGGTAAAAATAACAAAGGCAAGTTTACCATTATCTCAACTAACTAAATACCCATTCTTTTAACTCAAATTATTTAACACCTATTTGTTGAAAATTTATTAATTTATAATCATTCACCAATGAAATTAGTACCAACTCACAACATATATAACCTAATCACTAATTTTGGGGCTCACACACACTCACACATATCAAAAAATATATATTCCCCTTTGAGCCCACTTGCTTTTGCCCATGATGAGTTTCTTCCTCCTTTGATTAATGAAGATGAATGAAAATCATATCCTTGAATCAATTGAACCAATAAGGGTTGGAACATAATCATTTAATTCCTTTATAAACTAATTCATTAAAAGAGTTCATCACCCTTCAATTGTGTTGTGATGAAAAATTCTCACATTCAATTAAGATATTGGAACATATCCCTTCCTTTATTTTGATTATTTTATTTTATAAAATTTGATCATTTTTCTTTCCTTATAAAATTTGATCAAATGTTTCAACATCTTTTCATTTGAATTCATTCAAGAAACTAACCATTAGGATAGTTAACCCAATAAAATATAATTCTTTTCTTCTTTTAATTAAGTTGTCTTGGGCATAATATTAAACATTTTTCAACCTAAGGTGTATTATTTATTTGTCTATTACATATTATTTATTATCTTTAATATATTAATTATTTGTGTAATACGTGATCAAATTAAGATATATGTTTTGCATCATAAAATTTTCACTAACATCTTAATCCACCATTAAAATCTAAACATATATCTTTTTCATCAAAATTAAAGCATTTATCTCGATCAAATTATGCCATCATTAGTTCACCAATAATCATGTTTTAAAACCTAATTACAAGTTTTTTTTTTAAAAAAAATTCTAACACAAAAATCATTATTGCATTAAGATGCAATGAACATTTATTGCCCATCAAATAAATTCACAAGAATTTTGATTTCTCTCATAGCATGAAAAGTACTACCTATAAATTTTTTGGGACTTAAGTTTCAATTAGAAAATAATTTGCATCGGTTTTTTATTGACAAGGAATTTTATTTATTGTTTTTCAACATGAAACTATATTTACATATTTTCATTGACCAAAATTGAAACCCTATCATTAAACACCAACACCCACACTTTGTGTATTGTAAATGATTTTTCAAAGTTTAGTTAAATCATATTGTTTCAAAGTAATGAGAAATACCCTTCACCACAAGGCCCACTAGTTAGTTTAATTTTTCAATTTTCAAACTTATAGAATATTCACACTACATCATTCATTTGCGTTTAAAGAATGTTCACAAATGTATTTGAACCCAAAATGTTGCATACAAAGTTTGTCAAAGATGGTTCATGTGGAGGGTTGGTTGCTTGAAGCTATGGAACAACCTTTAGGATGAGGATAATTACATAGGTGATTCCCTCCATGTGTCATTTCTAATCCATAAAAACCTTATAATCAATAGTGCAGTGCATAATCCAAAATTGTGCAATAACAAATTACAATTCTTTCATTTTCAACTTCAGAATACAAAACTCACATCATGTTGGAAATCAAACTTCAAAAATTAAAATGAAATAATGTTTAAAATTAAAAACTAATCATGAATAAAATTGATTCATAAGAAAGTTGAATTTGTTTGCTCAAAAGTGAAATGTAGTGTAATGCTTAAGTGATTCACACATAATTACAAAAGCTTTGGTTGTAAAAAATGTAGTACACAATCCAAAACTACATAATAACAAATCACCTTTCTGTTTTTTCCTTAAAAAGAAAAACTTACACATTTATTTTAAAGAGAATTCAAGTATCAAAAGGAGACAATGTTCAAAGTTTTGAAATTGTTCATGTATAGAATTAGCTTATAAAAAGGTTGAAGCTACTCACTAAAAATTGAAGTTCGAAGTAATGTTAAAATGACTCACACACAATTTCGAAAATTTTGGTTGTCCAAAATGCAATGCATAGTTAAAAATTGTGTAATAACCAATCACAACTCTTTCTATATTTCCCTGAGAAAACAAAGTCTACACACATTGTAAGGATTTTTGCACACCTTTAAATTTAAAGACATACAAAACACACAAAAATTATTTGGTGAAGTAATTACTATTGTAATTGTGTTTTTACATTAAAATATGGTCAAATGGAATTTAATGAATCAAGTTACAAAATTTTTGCAACATTAAATAAATAGTAAATAGGGTCAAAAGGGAAATAATAAGAACATTTTTAATGATTACACATGATTTGAAAATTTGGAATCATTAGTATGTAATCATTAAATTCCAAATTCCAAATTTTCAAATCATGTGTAAACCCTATAGATAAATCAAATGTGTGCATTTCAACAAAAGTAAACATTTCAACATTTAATATATATATTTGTGTTTAAAACCTTCAATGATATATTATGCATCAAGTTTATCAAGAATGTTTTTCTTCAACATCATTCTAAATATAATAGTTCACATTCACCAAAAATATAAAAATCCCACATAACACATCCAATCTTCATAAAAATGCACCCTTGCCCTTGCTTACATGACAAAAAACATTTTGTCTTGGAAGAAGTCTTTCAAATTATGTAGTTTTAATGGTCAAAAACATGTTCAAATACTAAAAAATGACTATAGTGGATAACCATATTAGAAGGTATATTCAAAATTTTATCATTACTAGGCCTTCAAAATCATTAATATATGGCCATCAATAATTTTTTTAAATTAATGGTTTAAATTTACATAAGATAAAGGATGTTCAAAGTTCCAGTTCCCATTCAACATCTAATTGTGCATTACTTACAATTCATTTTATGACCAATGAAACATCTTAGAATTATATTAAAAACATTTAAATGCAAATTTAGAAATATAAAAATAGTGTGCACTTGATTTCATCATATTCCAATTATTATAACTTTTTCAATGATTTTTGAATGAATGTTAGGAAGGTGTAAGATTTTCCTACACTCAACACATTCCTTGGCTCCTTGTATCATGACTGCAGCCCTTAGTGATTCAAGTTTAATAATGATTTTGAGTTGATTTTGATTAAGTAAAAAAAATGATTTTTTTCACACCCTTAAATTTGAAAACATGCAAAACCCTTTTCTTCTTTACCCAATGAAAGTTATAAAAAGTTTACGATTGCATGTCTAGATCAAATGCAACAATTTTGGTATGGCACCGTTTCTTGTTACTAGTTCACCACACTACTTTGAGTGCATTATTGTTAAATATGTATACTACATAGCACACATTCATATCACATGAAGACATGCAATAATTATATCAATCAACAAGGAATAGAAAAGTTGGCAAATGGTAGTCCAAGATGTACCCATTGTAGCACAGGTGTGAAGGATGCCAATGATGGTCTTCCAATTTATGCAAGAGTCCTAGTGAGCTTGTTTGTTGCCCAATTGCTAACTGATGTCTACAGTTGCTGTTATGTTTTGCAATCAATGGATATGTTGTTTCATGCTCCCGTTCCCTTCCCTAAACTTATGTCCCCTCCAATGTGCATGTGTTTCATGAAAGCAACATGACTGTTTCTTTATCAACAATGGCATGGTGTGCTCTTGGTGTGTGAAAAGAGGGCATACCTAGTGGAAGAACCAGGTTATGTATTGTAATTGCTCCATGTGTTTTATTGACACCTTCTTACATACTTTGTGTAACTTTCAATGCACAAAGAAACGGCTTTGTTTAGAGAGTACCTAGATGATACAAATAGAATGTTTGACATGTGCATAATACTTGTGGGTTTGCCATCTATAAAAACATTGTTGAATCACCAGGTCTGACCTCCAAAGCTTCAGGAACATTAGCCTACTATCCAATGTCGTGACTCATGAGGTCTGCATCCAACCTCAATGATAGGGGAAAGTTCAAGCACACCAGTGATCAATGCTTCCTCTTCTGCCACAAGAATGAGTGGTTATTGCACTGACCAATTGTTCCTTTGATTAGCCAATGCCTTTTGCAATCTTGCTAACCATTTGATTTCAAGTTTGAACCATGTCACTGACAAAGGCTAGCTTCCACCAGATGGTTTGTACACATGATTACAGATGTTAATATCACACAAACTTGAATGCTGAAATTTGGAAGGTGTGATTTGAGGTAGTTTAATGCACATTAATGAGGACTGAATATGAGGAGAGTTACGATTTGTAATTGAATGTCGTCTTCCTTGTGTAGATGCCAGCCTTGAAACGCAACTTGAATGGTTGTAATTGCCACTCCAAATTTTTTGTAACATGTCTATTGTATATAGTGGTGGACAGAGCTCTAGAATGGAGTTGTAGCTCTTTAATCTTATATGAACCTTCTCAAATGATGTTCCCACCAACTAGCTTGCTTGGATTGTGAGCACTAGTGCATCATAGTAAAAATCTAACACTATTCTGCACCAATTCTCCCCTTGCAATCATCTGCAATTTCATAATCCTGACCTTTTCAATGCAATAAAGTTTTCTTGAATGATAACTTGGATAAAAGCTCTGGATTGGCATGATTGCAACTTTCCAGTTTTTCTCCTAATGTTGTTCCTATGCCAAAGCACTTTGATTTGCAACATGGTTTCTCTTAGGACTTTTACCTTGTTCTATGATATCCCCTCCCATTGCAAGTGCTTGACTTTCACAAGTTAATTAGATTGGATTCTGCATTATACCATATAATTTTCTCTGGTGGTAACCCCAATAATGACTCTCAATCAAAGTTGCCGATTCTTTATAACATTCCAACATTCTCTTTGTGTTATAACCCCCCACCAATTGAGCTTGATAATTCTTATTGTTGCATTCCTAAAGGCTTTCATCTTGTTTTGTACGAGTGCACCCCTCACAATAGCTTGCATCTTCACAACTCCAGTCCTTTAGTTGTGGTAGACGTCACTCTGATCTATAACTCAATACTTGCTTTGGATTTTGGTGGCTACTGCAGCTATCAAAACTTCATGTTAGTTTTTTATGCTTGTTCATGATCCCTGGCAATTATGTGCACCCTTAAGATTTTAATCTTGTGCATATCAAATAGTTTGTTTTAGCAACATTCATTATACCAGTTTGAATTATGAATGTTGCACCCTTCCACCTAGTTAGCATTTGATGGACTAACTGATGCCCACTCCATCTTTCTCACAATTCCATGGCCCACATCCTCTTGATCAACTTAGTTTGTTTGATTGCTAACCACTACCAGTGCTATAGGTTGTTTGGGGTGCCATTTTTTGTGTCATATTTGTCCACAACTAGAATGATCCTAGTGACATCTATAGGCTTATTGAAGTTGGTGCAATTTTTCTTAGAAAAACCCATTCCCAATTCCACATCAATATTGGGAATGGGAGATCTGATAGGAAATTGGATAGGAAATGTGAAAAACCCATTGAAAAGTCAAGTAGAAAATGTTCTACTTTACTTTTCCTATCCAATTGAATTGAGTGTGTATCTGCCTCCCTAACCACCCCCCTTACAAACCCCTGAAGTTTCAAAACCATGTTTTGTAATCTTTCTGAACGATTATTGCTGTAAATAGCCTTTGTAATAAGCTTGAATTCACTTTGCTTCCTCAAATCTAAATCCAATTTATAGTGAATTTTTTTTAAACAATGAGAAATAGCTTTTTGTATGCTGATCCAGAAATATTGTGTGACATTAAAAAAAAGGTCTATGTAATTTGTGATTACAGATAGGTTGATAAACATGAGGTTTATGAGAGAAGAAAACATATGTTTGCATGGCTCATCATGAGTAGCCACATCATTTTTGCAATTGCTATTGGAGGGCCCAACTCTTTCATGATGCACTGATATTGATGTGTCCACTTTCGTGATGCTTGCTTCTATCACTTCATCCAATTGAAGATCTTGTACCCTGTGTCACCAGATCAAAGGAAACTGTCTACTACTTTGTCGCATTTGAAGATCTGACCTTTCCATACTTTGCTTTCTTGGTAGTTTTTGGCAAAGGAAGTTTCCAATCAAATAAACTTTTATCTAACAAATGTTGCCCTACCTATGCACTTGTGTCAGGTGTCATGGTTGCAACAAAATCGTATGTAAAAACAAACTTCTGAATACAAATTGAAAGAAATTTGTGTGTAGATTATATGGATAAAGAAGTCCATGATAGGGTTTAAGGTTTTAGGGTAAAGCTCTAGACAAGCAATTTTCTTGAACTCGGTTCCTTAGGCTCATCAAATTCCAATTCTTTTTGAATTTTTAATTAGTTTTGATGGCATTTCATCTTCTACTTCACATTAGATATTGTGCAAAATTTCTCCCCAAAAGACTGGACGATTGTGCTTGATGATGGCTACTACAAACAGATTGAGAGAATCCAAAAGTGCCACAAATTTTTCCATCCAAACTTCTTCAAAACAAAGCAACCTTGGAGACAATTTGTGGGAACTTTAAAAATTATTCACAACAAAGTCGTCAAAAGAGAGAGAAATAGATCTGCAAATGCTAGCAATTCTTGATTTTTATTCTTAATCAAAGATTTTTTGTAGTGAAATTATGATGATTTCCTGGCATAAAGATGATATGGTGAAATTATGGTGATTTCTTGTTTAATTTTCATGACAAGATCAAAGATTATGGTGAATGTATGATGATTTGCCGACTATTTAATATTGCATGCAAAAGCTTCAAAGAAATCACAAAGCAAATGGCTCAACCCACGTGGATGGGATTAAAACAACTTGAAAATTTCACTTTCAGAATAACCAAATTGAAAAAAAGTGATTAAAATTGTAAAACAAAAACAAAACAATTTTCTAGTGCAAAAAGACTAGACTAGTGTTCAATAGTAAGTAAAACCACAACTGAATGCAAAATCTCCCAATATTTCTTCCCATGCAAATAACACACAACAAAATTAGGTACTTTCCACCTAATGAAATGATGAAATACTAATACTACCATTTTAATTTCATTCACAGCTCCTATAATATCATCACCATAACCTGCACTAATCATCTCTGCAAAATATCATCCAATTATCCATCATCCAAATTATCTCCTCCAATTTATTGGCCTTGCCTAACAAGGCAAAGGATATCGTGTTTAAATTCATATTAAAGTATAATAGCTTAAGGGATTTTGGCCTCTAAGTAGTAGGTCTATTTTTATAGGAGGAGTTTTGAAAGATAATATTTTGGCTTGTGTTGAAACTTGAGATTAATTGTAAAGTTATTATATTTTGAAGGATTTTGGTTTCTTTTTAGAGGATTTTTTTGAAGATTATATTTTTGCATGGTGAAATATTTGAATTTTCATAATATTTCTTTTTGCTTTAAAATATTTTGATATGTAAATGACAAGGCCACAATGTGACACACCCCTTGTTATCCATGCAGAGAAGCTAAAGTACAATTGGGTAGCTTAATTCAACGGGTTGGGCGGCTACCCACTTTGGCAGGTAAAGTATTTTGAGTTCGAATTCAAGTCAATAAAAATTAGATTTGAATCGGAATTGATTTTTTGAACTGGAACCATGATTATTATTTTTTGAAGAACCAGACCTCAAACCAAATCACTATTTCCATTTATATGTGTAACCAGAACTGGCACCAAGACACATTTTCATAAAACAAAGGGACTCCTCAAATCAGCAATTAATTGGTGGTTAACGAATAATTAACCACTAGTCAAGTAGGAGCCCAAATAGAGGATTTTGAAAAGTTCCCCAAGTGAACTTTCCTAACCTTGGGCACCATCTCCAACCATACTGAAATGGATCACTCAAAAGAAGGTATGCACAATCACACCTTCTTTTTCATGGTTTTGGCTACAGGGGTGGCGGGGAAGGGCACCGTGTGTCCAAGCAGGCCGTAGCAAAAAAATTGATTTTTGTAGAACACTTGCAAAATCGAGACAAACAAGTCAATGAATTGGGTCCCTTTAAAGTATGGTGAGGGATTGTGACCATTGAAGTCTTGAGAGCTCCCAAAGCATGTCCAAAGGCCACCCCCATGGAAATTCAATAATAATTTGTGTTTGGGCCCATGTTGTTAAGTGTAATGTAAATTGATAATAGACTTTGCTAAGACACTTAAACATATTTTAACAAGCCAAGGGGTAACTCCATATGGCCCCCAAGAAATGTAAACCCCATGTCCCCTCAAAAAGTTCGAAACACATAAGTATATAAAATTCACATAGAATTCATAAACATAATTAAAAAACAATTGGGTAATCTACAAATTTTAAACACATATTTTGACCCAAAAAAATCAAGAAGATTTCATTTTATATTTTAAAACAAAAAATTTAACAAGCAAAGATGGAAACAATGGCTTTTCAATCTAGCCCCCGCCCGCCCCTCCCCCTTTCCCTTTGTAATGGGCACCTTAGTAAGGAATCAACAACTTGAAATTAACATTCAACTCAATTTAATGTAACATAAATGGAAACACATAAATAAATAGACATAATGTTTTTTTATTGTTGCATCATTGATAGAAATTGGAAACAAAAACTACTAATCAACAATCAATTTAAAAGTTGAAGCAATATCATACCTCATTTGGGTTCGATTGCAAGTGAATTCACAAAATATATATGATTTTATATGCAAACACATGACACAATGAAGACTATTAAAACGTGAATGTTCTTAATAAAAATAGTTTCAATCTTCTTTGAAACTTCGACAATGCATGTATGAGATGATTGAGGAGTTTCTTGGTACTAAACCCACCTTCCAACCTTCACAAATGAAGGCACAAATGAAGGATCTAACGAAAAATGGAGATGACATTTTAAAACCACATGGGCTTAACCCAAACAAAAAACGAATTGATATCGATGAAAACTATGGATATTAAAATAGAAATAGGATATGAGAATTTGACTGGGCAAGAGCATTTTCATGATGCTAACATTGGGGTGCAAATAGGATAACACAAGTCACATCCACTTGTTTTTTTACCGCTTTTGGAGAAATATTCTTAAAATAGTTTTGAAATATGCTTGAGAAAGTTTTCAAAAAAATCTTTAATTTAAAAAAAAAAAATCATACTATTTTATTAGGTTCATGTTGAAATCTTGGTGAAAAATGTCATTTTCAAAAAAATTAAAATCCATTTACAAGTCCATTTATTGCTTAAAAACAAGTGTTACAATGTTTAATGAGTGATTTTATTCATTTTTTATTCATTAGACTAATTTCAAATTAATTCACATATTCTCATGATATTTTTAAAATATAACTATATAAACTAATTTTATAATTTCAACATCAAATTAAATTATGACTTTAAAACATGAAAAAACCAAGCAAGCATTACACTTGCTATGGTACATGTTATTATGATTACACCTATTGATGATACCTAAATTTTTTATCAACCTCCTCCAACTACACCCCTTGAGGATGTGTAGAACCTTCACAAAGTTCACTGGACCTTTGTAGAACCCTATAACAACAAAGACCAAGAACTTTTTAAAATGCCACCACTACTCCAATGCATAACCCAACTATGAATCCCCCAACCCCAACCTCTATCAATAAAGTAGGTTGTAGCAAGGGTGCATGACAACAATTTATTCTTAAATTCATAAAACTATGGAAAGTAAGCAGGCTAGTTACCAAATCTATTGATCACAAACATGTCAGCACCATGGCAATGGAAGAAAAAACAACTCAAACCCAAAAACCAATGTTCCAAAAGGAGCTGAAGTGATTATGAACAAAATTAAAGATAAAACCATCAATTTAAATCAAGAAAACATGGTATATTTCAAGCTACAAGCATGGCATTCACAAGACTTACAAATAACAATGATGACAATAGCATACCCACAAAAACTATTGAAGACAATGATGTAGAAGAGGATTTGTGAAAATTGTTTTGATAGAATTGCATAGATTTTGAAGGACAAATGCAATTGAAGGTTTGGAACAAAAATCCTATGTGAAATTCCTTTGTTTCCCAAGATATCTCCTTTTCAAAATGTTTTCTAACTTTTTTTACTTTTGAATTTGTTGTTGATATGTTAATTTCCTTGTTCATCAACTCAAGTGTCAACTCCAAAATGTGATGAAATTTTTCAAATAAGCCGATTTGACCTCCAAATTCAATGATTCAAAACATATATTCAATGTTGGAGCTTCATTCGCTATCATTAACAAATTGTGGAGCAAACAACAAATAAACATGTCAAAAACAACATGTTTGAATCATTTTTAAAAATAGTTCCTTAAAGATTTTCTTTAGAGTTCTAATATCTATATATAATAACCACACTTGTATTTCCTATTATAAAATAATTTAAAAATCATATGAATTCTTTCCTTCTTAAATAATGTCATAATTATCTAGTTGATGAGGGGTAAATCTTCTCACTTAGCAAACATGATGGAGAATAATCTCCACAACCTTTGTTAACATTAAACAACCCACAATATTGAGCAACTCAAACAAAAAAACCTTTGATTCTAATATCTGTTGGTGACATGCTTATTTTAATTCATGTTTTTTCAATTGCATGTAAAAATGTTTCAATCACACTAAACAAATAAATTTTTTATTCATATTAGTTGCAATCACATGCAAAGTTGTTATGATGATATGTAAAATAAAACATTGAATCTTGTTGTATGGTGACATGTAAAAAGGTTATGGTCACATGCAAGAAATAAAAAGTTGATTGTTTTTTTATGGTAAAATTTAAAGATGTTGTGGACACAAATTGAGAATTATAGATCATCCTAATTTATTTTCTATGATGAAATATTTTATATATAGAGAGAGAGGAAATAAATTTATAAATTCATTTGATTTACGATCATGTGTAAATATGTTATGGTTGCATGTAAGAAATTCTTGGATTTGTTCAACTTATGGTTTCATGTAAAAATATTAATGTGGCATGTTAAAAAAATCTATTAATTCATATATTTTACAGTTGCATAAAATATAGACTCGGCTTTGTATAACACCTTAATGTTAGACATAACTTTCTCCTTGTGCACAAAAATAAATGCTCTTGATACCACATGTTGTGATTTCACAAATGATATCGATTATGAAAAAGTCGTACAAGTAATTGAAACATGAAAGTTTTTGAAGATATATTGTTTATAGGATGTTAATAACTAAGGATTATAATGTTTGTCTTGTGGATTTAGAACACATTTTGTATAAAAATGATTATTCACAAATCCTTGGAGCATAAATTTAAGGTGTTCAAGGTGTATATAGTGAAGGCCAAGCCACATGTAATATTGCAATTGGGTTGGTCAAAAATAAAATAAAAATAACCTAGACCTTAGGGTCAAAGCAAGATAAAGTAAACAGAAAAAATAAATGTTTCCACTTCATCCCTATGCCATTCATATAACTATCATAAAGTAGCATCAAAATAGGTGAAAGTATGTGTTAAGTAGCATTAGTTTGTTCTATTAAGTTTATGAGAATCTAATTTTAAGAAAACTAAAAACAAATGGATTTTTAATATAGATAAAACGTACATTTGAAATTGATTGAAAAATATGTGTTCAAACCTATTTTTTGGTTAGAAAAATTAATGAAATTGATATGTAATAAATTAAGAAATGATGATCAACATATGTTTTAACAAGCCATACAAAAAATATGTATTTTATTTTTGTTGAACCCACTTGAAACTAAAAGCACACATTGAAAAGTAGATGTCAAAAGCTACTTATATTTTGAAAAACCTACTTAAAACCTAGTTCTACAATTTAAAACATGAAAATCAATACACATTAGTGTAAACCTATATTATATTTAATCATTGAAATGAAAACATTCAATCTTTCACAATTTTATAATGAATTTTGTTGCTATTTTAAATTTACTTGTTTCAATTTTGACAAAGTAATCAAGTTGTTCATTTTATCTTGCTTACACCCTTTAATGGTGAATTCTACTAAATTTCACTTGTAATTCATCACTTGGCTTATTGCTTCGATCCTTGGTAGATACAACTAATGTTAAAATTGGATTAAATGTAAATTGTTAGTTGTAATTCAATGATATTATCAAATCAAACAACCTTGTGTTTTTCTTGCTCACTTTTTAAAATAGGAGTGGGCAATGACCTTATCAAGGTAGATTAAAAATTTGTTGTCAACATTTTTTTTTTAAAATTTAAAAATTCCTTTATTTTGCAATACAAAAATCAAGTAAATAACTAAAAAAATACACTATCCCTAATACTATCCCATGAAAACTGACTTGGCAAATGACATGGCATCGGGGTTAAGAGGGGGATAAATGTGTTGGGATATCTCAACCCCAGCAATAAATATCTTCACTTTTTAAAATTTATGTAGGATTAAGTTAGGGTGGAATAAGGAGGTTAGTTTGACCCCTTGATTTCAAAGGGTTGAAATGCACCCTCATGTTCACAGGACCTAATGTTGTTCTGGCCAACACACTCTCTTTCATGTGAGATAGCAATGCAATCGATGGGCAGTAACAAAACCTTTTTTCAACCTTCATAATCTGCCCGAAATTATTAGGCAGCATAAAAATTCTCATAATGCCAAAAGTTTTGAATCATCAGGATTTTCAAGAGTGCCAAAAAAAATTGGGCAGCAATGATTTTATTTTTTCCAGCATTTGTATAATCTCGAGCAGTATACCATTTCCAAATCTGCCTGAAAGATTTTACAGCATCCTGAAAAAAATTCTCCCAAAATGTTTTCAAGCATCAGGATTTATTAAGTTCTCAAATTTTTGAGCAAACATGAAAAAATTTCAACCTATACGATCTGCCCAAATTATCAGACAACATAAAAATTCCTAAACCACCCTGAAAAACATTTCTCAGGAATTCTCTAGAATGCCCAAATTTTTCGGCAACATGAAAAGAATTTGTGTTTCCAAAGCTGCCCAATTTTTTTCGGCATAACTTGAAAAACCCCTCAATATGAAGGGTTTGATGTAGGATGAAATTAACCCCATCATACTATTTCATCTATCCCCTTGGTGTGAACAGCATAGGAGAGGTTAGTTTATTCCTCACATTTGAGTCATTTTAACCCCCAAATCAAGAGAGGGCTAAATGGAATGAAAATATATATATCCCTATTAAGGCATGGTGTGAATCTAGCTCTAGGGTTTGGTTTTGTGACTAGATGGCCAAATCTATTGGAATGTAGTTTGTTGCCTATAAATCAAAATGCCAATATTTTCTGTTTGTTTCACAAAAACCACCAGTTCTTTGGGGGTGTTTTTTAAAAAATAAGCCAGAGATTGTTTGATTCTCAAAATCTTAATTGAAAATCTTGGGGAAATGAGGTTTTATGATTTCAAAAATTTGAAAAAACTGAAGATTATTAAAAAAACTCAAATAATTGCCCAACACTGACCATTATCTAGTGTTGGCAAGTTTCCTAGTTTGAGTCTTAAACTCAAAGGGTTCAAGTTCAAGTTATAACAATTTGAACTTCAATCCTGACTCTTTTGGTAGAATTGGCACAAGAACTAAATTATGAAACTAGCCTTTTGCTAAAATCAAAATCCAAACAAATCTTAAACACAAGTTCAGACTCTTTAGGTAATAAATCTAAACTTTTTTTGAAAAATTACCAAGGAGATTGAACTTTAATATGTACTTATCAATTTAACTTGTTGTAGAACTCCATACCTAATATGATCCTAAATTTTAATTTGTTATAAATCTTTTGTAACTATACAATCTTCAATCTAGTCGAATGTGATGTGTTCATAAAACCAAAGCTAAATTTTTGAACTAGGATTGGAAGTTCTTAAATTTGAAATAATGTGTCAAAATTGAAACCACAAAGTTTAGAAATTGTGATGGATGGATTGTGGGTGAACTGATAACCAATGAAAAAATGTTTGCCGTCCACACACAATCCATCCATCATGGTGGCATTTTTCAATGCCATCCACACGCAATCCATCCGTCATGGTGGCATATAAGAGTCTTTCCAAATATTTTCCATCTTTTTGGACCTCCATTATTGATTTTTTAATCTCCTATGGAGATTACGGCCACGCAATCTAAACCTTACGTTATTGCAAATCCAATGGTGGATCTGGCTTACAATACGCTCACAATAGCCATGTGCTTGCTTGGAGAGCTTTCCAGTTTAAGGGGGTTTCTTTTTCAGAAAAGATGGCGTGGATTCTGGAAACCTAAAGATTTTTATTTTTTTTCTAAAGCCTTTTAAGAATAGGTCAGTTTTGAACAGGTATAACGTGCTGTCAATGGGCTTGACTGCACGTCATCCTTTTTGGAAAATATTTGGGCACCATTATAAATATTACTTCTAGGTGCTCATCCTTCTACATCCCTCATCCCTTCCAAAAGACAAAAGATATGGGAACTAGCGTTTAGTGTTCTAGGGTAAATTAACCTAGTCCATCCATCCATCCATCCATTTTCTTTCTGGAGTATAAAGATTTGTTCTAATTTATTCATCCATAAACAATTCTAATTATATGGCATGAATTAATATTTAAAATTAAAATCAAATTCATTGTTCCTTGATACCAAAGAGGGTACCCGCCTAGTATATCATGGGGAAAAATGAAAAAAAAAAAAAAAAAAAAACAAAAAAAAAAGAAAGAAAAGAAAAAAATCAAACAAAAAACAAACAAATATAATTAGACCCAACAAACAAAAAAAAACAATTAA
>Ga0116231_10000398_pt1 | contig 73110 bp, 58 predicted proteins | sample S1TSphgellanicum_2_FD_89695 | JGI IMG/M metagenome (GOLD analysis project Ga0116231, IMG submission 89695) | Host-associated microbial communities from peat moss isolated from Minnesota, USA - S1T2_Fd - Sphagnum magellanicum MG | ecosystem: Host-associated > Plants > Peat moss > Unclassified...
AGGAGGAGGAGGGGCAGGGGGACGATGAAGAGAGGGAGGAGGATGAGTAGCCTCCCCCTCCACCAGAGAACACTAGGAAGAAAGATTCAAGGAAGAAATCCAAGAGGGGAAGGAAGTTTAGATAGACAGCTAGTGTGTTCGATACCCAAGGGTTGCAAACCCTTTTACATTGTAAATTTTGAAATTTTGATATAGATTTTTTTTTTGCGACCCAAAGTGACTCCAAATGAATATAAACCATGCTTCTAAAATAAGAATATAGTGCCATGCTCTTACGATACACAATGGATCTCAAAACCATTTGCGAGTCATAATTCTTCGCAACACTGCAAAAGCCAAAAGACCAATAATACCATGTCACAGACATCGCTACACTCTTACGGGTAAAATCACTCCAGAACAGGTTTGCGAAATCTATGATTTCGCAAACTTTTAGCGGCATTCTGAGAATCCCAAAAAGTTTGCATTAGATCTTAAAAGCCTATCAGTTTTCGATATAAGATCTAACGCAAACTTGTTGGGATTCTCAAAATGTCGCTAAAGGTTTGCGATAGATCTTATATCGGAAAATGACAGACTTTTGAGTCAATTCGCTAAGTCGTTGCGGTGATGGGTTTGTTGCAAATAGTTTCTGATGTAATGTTAATCACAAACAATACATAGAAGCAGTTATAATCGGAAAAGTTTTGCGATTGTATCAAGTTCGGGAGTTGTGAAGGACTTGCGATTGTACGGGTGCGAATGTTATGGTATCGCAAAAGCTTAAAAGTTTGCAAGGAATTATGGTTCGCAAAGGCGGGCTTTCGGAAACTTCTTTCTTTGTTGTTTGCGATGATATGTGGATCGCAAAATAGCCCCCTGTTGTTGTAGTGATTTTAGGAATTACTAGCTATATCACATAGTTTTTATCACCTTTGAGTTTGAATAGAACATAAGATTTTTCTTTTTTTAATATCTTTGGAAAAGAGGAGATGATCATCATTGTAGAACATTGAGTCTTAATGGAGTATGAGAAAGAACACTTTGATTTCAAAAAAAACTTAACTTTTTTAGCCATAATTTTTGTTTTGATGTTTTGTGATCATAATTTCATTGTTGGATTTTATTTTAGAACTAGATTTGAGTAGATTTGAATGAGTGGATTTTGTAGGTATTAATTTCATGACATTTCAGTCTAGATTTAGATCAAAATACAAGATTAGATATTTTGTATTTACCACCTTGTTTTCACCCCTTTAGTTGTTATTACCTCCTACCTATGTGTGCATCTAGTCTTGTTGGTAAATGGATTAGTAACGCAACTTATTGTTGGTTTGGTCAATTTAATAGCCAAGTAACCTCATTAGTTTTAATAGCCTTAACCTCATATTTCCTGCCATTCCTTACTCTAGTTTTGATGCATTAAGTAATTTGTTCAAGAGCTCAAATGAGATGGTGATTATTTGCTCTTGTGAGCTACAATCACCAACATTAGAAAGCAAGTTCCTAAGGAAAGATGTTGTCACATCTTCATTCATGTTTTTTTGTTTTTGTATTAGCAGGGATTTTGAGTATGGTGTTACATGGTTGTGTCCATTGCCTAAATTTTTTTTTACTCTTTTGATTTTCTTTACAAACATTAGCAAAGATGACCTCAAAGTTGACATGTTTTATACTGGTGACTTTGATTCACAAACCATGTTGCCAACACCTACATATTAAACAAATCAACCATATTAGCAAAAATGATTAAGAAAAAAAGGATTTTTTTAAAGGACTAATATTGTCATGTGCAACAATCATAATTTCCATTCTTGACATGTCACAATTAAAGGTTATGGAAATGAAGCCATACTTGGAACCACATCTATGACAGCCTTTGTCAATTCCTTTAGCCTAAATCCCATAGTTCTTTCACCACCAAATGATTCCTAAAACATGATCTTCTTTGCTAGAGGTTGATCTTCAAGCAATTTCCCTTTTTTCTTTGGGCTAGCCACAACAAAACTTGGACTGTTTACCTCTAACATATCATGTGCCTCACCGACATCTAGACTTCCTTTGTGAAGTGGTAATTTTGATTCTTGTTAACGGGTTTTTCTATTCCCATTAAGGTATATACATTGTCTAAGTTGTCCATTAGATCTTTGATGTGAGGATGTTGGTAAATTAGTTTGTTACCTAAAAACTCATTCATCATGTTCTACATCCCGTAGCCAAAGTAACAAGGTAAGTGCAATATTACTTTCTCCTAAGGACTTAGCAACCAATATTCTTCATTGTCAACTATTTTAACCATGTAGTAAAAAATAATCTTGAAGTCCCCATTGAAAGCATGCCATTTGTTTCTATATGTAGGTTTGTTCCTTACATGTTGGCAACAACATGCATCCATCACACACGCAATAATGTTCTTCCACTTTGTCACCATTGTTTGGAATTGATCACGAAGGTCTACTGGATCAATAACAACAATATGCTCTTGTTTTTTTAGTTTGAATCAACCTGACAATTTTTGCATACTCCCAATTCAATTGGTAAGGGTTTTTAGGTTGGACAATTTCTTTTGAAATTGAATTCCATTTTGCTTATTTTTCTTGCTTGTTGAAATGCCTTCATCATTGGGACATGATAATCTTAAAAATACATGCAATGAATAGTTAATTGTAATAACATGGATTTATAAAATTTTCTTAGATTTGTCTACATTTGTTCTTGGTGTTTGCACTTTTTTTTTTGGAATGAAACAACAATAATATTTGTAGTTTATGATTGAACAACATTAAAAATCAAAGAGAAGGAAGGAACATTGAAGTAGCCTAGAAATGGTAGACCATGAAAACTTCAAGCAAACTATGAAAATGATATTCTTAAAAATCCATTGCATTATCGTAGTTCAATCTAGTTAAACAATTCCATCAAACTTTGTAATCATCCACTACTCTAGAACTAGAAACTCATTGAAACATTTTGAAAACTACAAACTCATTGAAAACATTTTTAGAACTTTATTTTATGCAATGTTTTCACCTGCATTTTTGCTCCTCACATGATTGTTCCTCGCAAGACTATTGTAACATTAGAATGCATGTCTATCTATACATAGCAACAAAAGGCATGCAAGGATGAATGGGGAGTAAAAACTCTACAATGAATTGTTTGACCATTTTTGCCTACTATCAACTTTTTCATTGCAAATCTATGTTTTTGTGAAGATTAAATGTTAGCCAAAACTACATCTAACATTGAGTTAGCATCTATTGCCAAGGTTGCCACCTCATCATTTTTAGTACCTAACATTTTATAAGTGAATTCTCTTTTTTGGGGAGAGGGGGGAGTCGTAACAGTGAGTTACCGGCATGTTAACAATACTTGTGAATGACCCTCAAGTGTGGTAGCTCCAGGTCCAAGGCGCCAAAATTAGGAAAGGCCTAAGAGAGCAGGACCTCCCAAGTGCAAAAGTACAAAATGTTTTTTATGTGTCTTCATGCGACTGATCCAAAGTCTTGTCCAAAGTCTCTTCCGTTCTCTAATCCATCGAGGTGCTTTTCAAGTACAAAGATGAAATCTTTACGGTACTTTACGTTACCCTGATGACAACAACTCCATTTAATGTTCAATATCCATTTCATAAATAGAGGATTCATCTTGGATATGTATTTTGTATTGCATGAAAAATTTGCAATTTTTGTGAACCAAGAATGAATTGTTGTCAAATTGATGCATTCAAATTCCTATATTCTTGTCTTGGATACATTTGAGTAAAGTTTCCCCCAACGTCCATGCAATTTTTTTGTCAATGCATATTGAGATTGATATTTTGGTCTTTACAAAAAGTAAGAAAATTTGATTTTGGGTTCCTTCCCCAGTCAAATTTATACATGCCACCTACACTACCTAAATTAGAAGATTTTGAAGTATAATAATTGAGACATGATTTTTCAAGTAGTGGAAATGAACTTGTGTTCAGTTACATATGGCCATTTGACCTTGAACTCTTCATTTGTTCGCATTTTTGGAGTTCCCAGATTTTGATCTCAAACAATATCCTAATACAGGCATGGGGTAGGTTATTATTTTTGAATCTATGCACCCTACATGCTCCAATTGCATTTATATATATATATATATATATATATATATATAAAAGTTACAATGGACTTCAACTTGAAAAGCATGATGGGCTGACAAGTCCAAATGAAGCCTTCAATTTATGAAAATTATAAGGAAAACGATGTTGGTGGGTACACCTAAAAAAAACAGAAAAGAAGATAAATCCTCTTTGACACAACAACCTCAACCATAGTAGCCATGCTCATCCTTTTGCTCTTCCCATGACATTTGTGTTCAAAATGCCTTGTTAAAGGCCTAGGCACACACTTTCAACTTAACACGATGACTAGAAAGCCTTAAGTAATTAGTCTTGGCACACACAATTTCAACTTGACACCGTGACCAGAAAGCCTTAAGTAATTAGTCTTTGCACACACAATTTCAACTTGACATCATGACCAGAGTTTTTTTTTCCTCTTTTCTATTTTTTTTTCTTCCAATTTTGTGATGTTGGCACGTTTGCTATCATCCATAACAGGATTTAGCCAAGTTTGACTACAAGTCAGATAGGGAAGTAAAAAGATTTCAGAATCCTGCTATATTCTGGCGACATGCTCGTAACCTACTGTCTAAATCTGGCAACTTCATTACAATAGGCCTGCCTTTCTGGCGAAAAAATTACAAAATTTTCCAGTTTTCCCTTTGCACGTGTCGCAGGAGGTCTCGTGGAATTCGCAACATTGCGAAATTTCAACAAAAAAAAGAAAAAAAAAAACGCTGACCATGACTACCAAGACTTAATGAGTCTTTGGAAGAGTAAGTTTATCCACCATTCTGGTTTCTAGAAACTAAACTTTAAATGCTAATGTGAACTTTCATTTTTGGCCCCCAAACTTTTTGTTTTTACAAAGTGCTAAGTACACATTAAATTTTTTGAAATTGCTTTTAAAACATCTTTTGGAAGACCCGAATTTTTTTTCTTCTTCTTGCTTTTTCACCCCTTATTCAGAGGTCGTTTGAAGGGTGAACTGCAAGGAAGCCTTTAATATACGAGCAACACCTGACCAACAGCCCCCATCCCCAAAAACATGGCCAACAAATTGCCCTTCGCTTGCACATTCACTTGCACTTTGTTTAAAGTGCAATTCAAATTCGCTCCAGGTGTTGAATTTTTTTTTGGAAAGTGTAAATTTAAATATCCAACAGGTCAGCTTTTTGCTTTATTGGAAAAGTTTAGCCAAAAAGAGAATTTCAATTTTTATAAGATGAAGTAATTTTGGAGGCTTCATCACATAAAGTGATAAAAAAATAGTAAAATTTACCAGATTTCTATATTTGGTTAAAAAAAACATAATTTATATCTCTGGCAACAGAGCCAACCCTAACCACCAGGGTAGCTGACTGTCCTCAAAGAAAGAGCGTGAGGAGAAGGGGTCCAGTTGGGATTTGAACTCCCAACCTGCTGGCTTGGGCAGCTCACAAAGCCACACCCCTTAGCAACTGCCGTAGGTCCCTCGTCCTCTCTATTTTATTTTTCCCAGTGTATAGCCAAAAATATAGAAGGATGATGAAAGATTTTTATTCCATACTTGATTTATAGCCAGATTTGGCTTAATCTTCCTGGTAATGATTGGCTATTTTTCTACATCTTCCTATGAATGAGCAACCCTTTGACTGGGAACAAAAATTCCTAAACAAAAATACTGCTCCAGGTGGTGTATTTCAATTGACCATATGAATGTGTAGGGTAAAGCCCCAGGGCATGGGCTTGACCCCAATAAGGGCCCCACAAGGTGGAGTTGATCACAGGCCCAAATCCAGTAAAGCTCACCCCCAAGGACCAAAAACTGTTGCCCTTTTAAAAAAAATTCAAATTTGTAATTTCCAGTGATACGCAGCGGGTACCCATCGGACATCTTGGGGCTATCATGGGAAAACAAACAATGGCAAGCCTTTCAGAAAATGAAAGGCATTATGTTTTTTGAAACTCCCAGTGCCACATTACCCCTTGTAATATGGTGCCCTGCGAGCAACTACACTAGAAAAGAAGCAGATTTTATGGAATTCTAAGTTCAAAGCTTATACAAATCTTGTGTTGGAGTCCTTTCCAAAATCTTATGCTCAAAACTTTTATGAAGTTTTTGTGTTGGAGCTTATATCAAAGTTTGTTAAATAAATAAATAAATAGAGGAAAAAAACCCAGCCAGGGAACATGAAATGAAAAAAGAAAGGATCAAAGTCCTAACAAAAGATCACATCCAAAAGTGCAGTATGCACAATGGGGAGCCCTGAGAGGAGAAAACTCAAAACTTAGGACCTAATCCCATCACCAGTAGCACTAAGCAAGTCATGCAAGGAGATGGGCAAGAAAACATGGAAGGACACCGAGCCTAGACGAGAAACAAGTCATGCAAGGAGATTATGGGTGGAAAACTTGAAAGGACACAAAACCTAGAAGAGGCCTCTCCTGCTGCCACAACTGCAGGACACAAGATAGTGTCGGCCTGAACGCTCTGCAGCAACTGCCCGACACAAGATAGTGGCGGCCTGAACTCTCTGAAGAGTTTAGGTTTGAAACTTTTGTGAGGTGTTTTGTGATGGAACTTTTATGAAATTTTAAATTCACAACTTTTATGAATTTTTTTGGGTATTGAAGCTTTGACGCGTGTCAAAAAAGGCCCTTTGTTGAAATCTATTTCTTCCACCAACAAAAGAAAAGGTCTTCAACTTTGTTAGTAGCCAAAAAAACAAAAGACGCCCCCTAACCCCATGTCATATACGACAAGCAGAAGGTACTGTAGGTCCCCACGTCGTATACGACAGGCGGAAGGGCGTGAGGCTTTTGCGAGCTTCTCTAGTCTCTTCGTCTTCGTCCCTCTGCGTTCCTTGTTCTCCCGTGCGATCTGCAGGCGGATGCGACTAACTGGCACTCAGAAGCAAGCAAGTGAAGAAGGAAGCAACAAATATAGACACCCAAAACAAGGATCCAGGGTCACAAAACACACAAGGAGTAGCAGCAGCAAGTCACGCTTCGCTGGAGGAAGCTTGCTGCACGGAGTAGAGCATCTCGGTAAAACAGTCATCCCTAATTCTGTTGCCGTCGTTTGTCGTGCTTTGAGCGTCTGGTTTTTGTAGCAGATTCTCCACAAATCTGAACCATCTTAGTTTTGGTTTTGGTTTTTGTTGTTGTTGTTTTTTTTTTCCTGCGATGTTTTCTCTCCGACTATCTCTGTTTTGTGGAGATTTTGTCGCTCCTTTTCCTTCGAATTTGGGTGTTTCATGGTTTGAATCTCCTTGCGTGGAATTCACCCTTGCCTCTGGTGTGGATATATCCTTTGGGGCTACAAATCTGCGTCCATTTCCCCAGCTCCATTTGTGCATGAAATTGGCACACTCTTTCTCATGCCAAAAGCATTACCTTACGTGACATTCGCATCCACTTAGAACCTTTTGATCAGTGTCTGGATATTTGCTAAACTATTGATACTCCCCTTGCCGAAATACCTCTTCTTGTTTGTCCTTGTTTGTGTACTTTCTTCACTATCGGGGATGGCCCCCCAGTAGTTTCTGTTTTCCTTGGTCCCCAGTGCTCATGAATTTCTTTACCTCGATGTGAAAAGTGAGCAACTTCATTGTGTGTGATCAGTCACATGTCCTTGACTTGCACTACTCTGTCAGACAAGAAGGATGTTTTCAAAGCAAGGACCTTTTCTGTTAAAATGGACATGTGCAACACTTGATGAAAGGAGATGACAATAGAGGTATTTGTGCTTGATATGTGTTGTTGTGTGATCAAATCTTCAAAGACCTGAAGTCATTCTGATAGTTGAATTGTAGTAACATGGCATCTAAGATTGCAGCAGTGTGGACCAAAGGTGCTCCTGAGCTGTTAAAGGGTTTCTGTTGTCTAAAAGTTTGCATTACACAGTTCTGAAGACAGAGAAGGTTTAAGATTATGAATGGCTTCTGTGGGTTTGAGTCAGTAAAGACTGTTATATCTTATTGGAACTTCACTGATAGGTTTCCATAGCTGTGAAGAGCGCGGTTAAGGGTGGACTTCTGTTCAGTTTCATCATTAAAAGAATTGAGTAGGAAGTGGATCAACTTTGTGTTCAAGGATTTGGTACACCCTGTTTTTGGTGGTGTAAGTCACAGCTGGTTCACATGTTGATCTGGGGTGACCATAAGTCTTGGGTAATTTTGTTTCAAGCAGCATACTTGTGTCTGCAAAGCAGGCCATTTCATGTGGGTCTTGGCACTGAGTATTTAATTGCTTCAGAAGTGTGATATATTATAGTTCTATGCTGCGGATCATAGCTAACTTTAATTTTTCTTCTCTGGTTATCTTTTCTCAAGAACTCCACTTCTTGCTGTCAGAAAGCTGAAGTAAGAACTTGAGCTGTAGACAACCACAAGGAGCTGTGGCATTTGTTCTGATGAACAGTACAGTAGAAGTTGATTCTCATCGAACTTCCATATGCTCTTCCAGTACTGGAATCTGACTATCTCAGAATGACATGCACTCCAGTGTCCACTAGACTGATTTTTAAGGCTGATAATTTTTGCACTAGTGGCAAAGGATAACATATGCTTTGGTCAGCTGTTTGAAAATTTCATGTGCTACAGCATGGCTTGACAGTTTCTGTGCTCATGAACAGCCAAGATGGTCAGTGAGTTGTTGTGGAAAAGGTTTGTCCTTTTGTGTTATTGTCCAGCATGTTGGAAACCTGACAAGGTGGGTTGTAATTTAGTCTGTGGGTGTCAAGTTGCTAGTGTCTACAAACAGTCAGCCTGAGGTAGTGGAGACCCTTCTGGCCTATCCTGTTGTGACTGGACAGTTTCATCTTTTTATTGCTGTCTCTGGGCAATACCAGAAAGCTACAGAGCAAAAGTCTTAAGAGGCAGCCCTTCTGTCACAGATTTTTCCTTGAAGGGATTCATAAGTTCAAGTGTTAGAGAATCTGGAAAGACAGCTAAAAGAGGCTGGAGTGGATCTGCAAAGGCAGGTCCCTTTAAGACATTTACTTTTGACAAGGTAAACTTCAGCCCAGATGTTTCCTAAAGGTGGGTGACAGTTTCTATTGCATAACCTGCATATGCAGAGTTATTTTATTGGGGTTTAACAGAAGGCTTCTTCTTTTGTTTTCAGGATAGGTGGTTTGCATTTTGGCTACTTTCAATGCAAAGAGAAGTTGCTACTGTGTCTCAAAGTGAGTTAAGACTGCCTGCTATTTACACTGGTGATCTATCATGGCAGTGCCATTTACAAGAAGCACGGAGAGGACAAGCTCTGTGCTTCAACAGCAGCACCATGCAATGGTAGAAAGAATATGCTCATCTCTTCTTCTGCTACAGCGAAGTTACCAGGTATAGTTCATGCAGGAATTTGTTAGCTTTCCAAAGTACACCTTTGGTAGCATGAGGATCGACCATATTTTCAATTTTTCCATGTTCACAGCAGCACAGACCAGTTAAACTTTTTTTGCTGTGTGTACTAATACTGCATATGTGGGATATGCAGTATTAGACTTGCAGTGTAGTGCTGCTTCTGATAATCCTTGGATTGCCTTCTTTCACATGTCCAGGCAGGTGTGTTATACTTCTTGAAACTTGCAGTGCAGCCTTTGTTCCTCTACACAATCTTTTGGACATTGATGCTAGCAGCAACAGTTGCAGTATCTTCTCTGAGCTTGGAGATGGGATTCAGATCTAGTATTTCTCCTTCCATGGAGATTGCAGAGGCTTGTTCTTTGCAAGGCAACAAGGGTTCACCATCCTGTAGGCAGTGTTTCAGTTTGCCGCTTGATGGTCCCTATGATGGCCTGTGTGTCCCTGCAAATCTTTTCAAGAAGTCAAGGATAGATATTGCAGTGCCCCCTATTTTTGCTGGTCTTGTTGTTGCTGCATCCGCCTTGTTTGTTCAAGGTCTGGGATTGTGGACCTACTAGCTCTTTTCTTGGGGGTTGCCAAGTTGTGGATACTGGATATATGACCTTGTGCTGGACTGTTGGTTTGACATGGTCAAGGGGATTAGCTGTGTTGAGAAGAAGACCACATCTCCTCCACATTAAAAAACCCAGAGAAGCCATGGAGAACTCATTGAAGGTCATTACTACAAGGAGTCATAGAAACTTATGGCAAGGTACTGGGTAAGCCTTTGATGCATTGGAACCATGGCTAAAGTGCCTCAGTATTTTAGGCTTTGTATTGAAGCTGGGCCTATAACATATGCCTAACACTGGCTCTGGAGACATTGTAATCAAGCTTTCTGATCACACCCCTTTTTTTGGGTGCTGTTAAGTTGCTAGAGGAGAGTGTTTTTGAAGTCCTAGAACTTGAGATGCATGGGAGAATTAGCTAAAATAGTTTTTCCCCAATGCCATCTTCAGCACAGTAATAAGCATGAATGAAGTTTATTTACTGAATTATGACAGCTCTGTTTGTACCATAGTAGTTCCTACATGTTGGTTGCTTCATATTGTGAAATGATTTGTACCATGGTAATCCCTGCATGTTGGTTGCCTCATGTTGGGAAATGAATTCTGATTTCATTCAGGATTTCTTATATCTAATTCTTTTTAGGAATGTTACAAAAGTTACATTTTAATCTTGGTATGGTTTTTGAAGTATGATAGGTGGGAGGTTAAGTAAGTTTTCATGCCTACATTTTGAAAGGAAACAAGAGCAATTGGTTACTTTGGTTTCATGCAAGTCATGGTCATCATCTTTTAAAGCTTTCTCTACTCACTAATTAGAATCTAAAGTTATTTTCTCTAGATTTTCTCAATGTTTCCTTGAAGTGACTATGGGTTGAATGTATAAATTGGTGGCCTCCAGAGCCCTGTGTTCACAATTCCACCTGAGTTCCAGTAGTCCTGGACTGAAACCCAAAAAGAGTGATAGGTCAAATCTTTCTTCAATTTGACATTTCCAGAATCAACAAATTTATAATCGGAATTCCCCGTTTTGTCAATCCGGGTTACAAAAATGTTGGAGGCTTTAAGATCCTTGTGCATCATCAATCCACTCCCATGCGGCGTTTCCATCCCATAAGCAATTTGATGCATCATACTCAATGTCGATCCATAAGAAAAGGGCATCATCATCATTTCCGCACCATTCTTCTTCATGCTGCGCATTTGAGACTTCAGATAGCGCATTCTGAAGTCGATGAGATTTTGCAAATCTCCTCGCCTGGCTTCCATGACTACAAACACCTCGCCGCTGGTATTATCCTCTGACAAGCCAAACATGGAGCAAAGTCCCAAAGAGCCTTCCATCAGCACCTTTGCCATTCGCTTCTTCAACTTTTCCGCATCAACTCCACGGTCTTTACATCATCTGACCGCCACATCTTGTTTCCCCCCATGATAAGATGTATTTGCCCAAGTAAACATGTGGCTGGGCCCCTTGTAAACTGCGATCTCCTCCCCTATTTCAAGTTTCTTGGATCTATTCTTCGCGGGAAGCGAAAACGTTCGTCCTCATTTACGAAATCCACACAACGACTTGAATCCTCCAGCTGAAGGTCGCTCCAAAGATGCTCAGGTGCACTCCCATAGTACGTCTGTTCTCTTAGACTTGGATCCTCCGGCTGGAACTCACTCCAAAGGTCCTCAGCTGCGGACCCGTAGTACGTCTCCTCTTTTACTGAGTTGGTATTTTCAGTTGAGAACTCTTCTCTTGCTGATTTGTAGCTTGCCACTTTGTAATGTATTAGCCGTGTCCTCGTTTCTCTCAGAGGAGGAGCTACCGCCCTCCGAATATTTGCTAGAAAATACCTCCATGACTAGAGCAGGGCTACGAGAGGTGGCCACTGGCTTACTACTTGTTTAGATTTGATCAGTCCGACTCCTAAGTAAGAGAGCAAGGGAAAGAGAGAGATCGAGCAAAACTGCAACAACACAAGTGGTAGTTGGAACACCACGAAATCAAGAAACGACAGTGTATTTATACGGGAAGAAAGCGGGAAGGAGACATTTCAGGCAGAAAGAGAAGAGCATCTCATCAACAAAAAAGTACCTACAGACCTTGAGAACGACGAAGAGCGCTGTGATCCGTGAGAAAAGAGCTCAAGAACTCAAGAGAAAATGGACGGTTGAAGGAGACGCACAAAAGCAACTTGTGCACGAGAACTTGAGAAAGGCGGTAATCCCTGTGACCTTGGACAGGAGCTGGGGAATAGCAATGCGTGAAGACAACTCGCGAAGGACAGACAGTTTGCCAGACAGTTTGAGAATACAGATACGGGTGAAGAAAACGCGAGAAAGACCAGCAATCAATTAATCGGGCAGAAGTGGATCTTTGGATGTGTTTCCAGGATCTTACCAACTGTCGGTTTTGCTCTCTTTCGCGCAGTGTATCGTCGGGGTAAACGTTCATTCTCAGATTATGGTGGAGAGAGCGAACCAGGTTGAAGTTTCTTGCGATTGAGGGCCACGCTCAATGATTTCTGGCACAACGCCGAGTAATTTATAGATATTTAGCTCAAGTTCATCTCCGAGGTCGACCTAGACTTGAAATTAACATTGTTTCCGATCCTCGAGAAAGTGCAGTTTCACGTTTCATTTAGAAGCCCATTGACGCACAACTCAATGGAGAGCACTGGTGCAGAGAGCCTCGGAAACAAAACTATACATGGAAGAGGGAACAGCAAAACGTGCAATGTGGGAGGCGCATCACGTGAAAAGGGTGAAAAGGGTTTCGCAATCCTTGCAACTTGGAATTACATGTCTCTACATGTACAACAGCACCGCCGAACTATGTCTTTGGAGGAGGAGGAGGAGAAGGAAGAACAATTGTGTTTCATATTCAACGTGAAGTTTCGTCTGGTGTTGCAGAGGGTTTTTTTTTTGGGATCCAGGATAACTTGTCTCTCTCCTGAGATTTGAATGAATAACAATGGAAATCTCTTGAAGGCTGTCATTGGTTTGAAGAAAATGGCGCTGTAAAGTCTTTCTAGCATCAGTGGGTGTTCTGCATACTCACATTTTGGCTTTGGTTTTCAATTCATTGCTTATGCTGCAAGAAGGAGCACGAGCTGCAAGCTGCTGTCCCACAGCTTGCATGCTTGAATCCCTGTTTGATCTCTGTGCATTTTGCATACAAGTCTGGTTGATACTTTCTTAGGATCTAGGGCTCAAATCCATTCCACTCATTGCAAGAAGGGAGCTCAAATTGTCGACTGGAATTTTGCATCTTGTTCAACTTTGGTACCTGGGAACTCAGACATAGAAATGTCTTCTGGTCTCAGAAATGTTGGCGTTTGTTGACCAGAGGTAGGAATGAAGCACTGAGGTAATTTGGGTCATTATGGAGGGTGCATCAGATTGTCAAAGTTGGTGTATGAGGAGGCAGAAGCTGATGAAGTCAATGGGGGGTCATGGCAGCTTGTCACTGCTAGTCATGGTGAAGGTGATGGTGTGACACTTTGTGAGCAACTCTGATGTGTTTATGACTGCACTCATTGTCATCTGTCATGTGAAGATCTGTGCAATTTCTTAGTTATGTACTCATAAAGCTAGAACTTAATATGCTTCTTTAGGTTTAGCAGTGAGCTTTGTTTATAGTTTTAATATTTCCAGGTGACCATTGTTGAAGAATGCAGGATAGATGGGCAGGAGACAAAATGCAATTGAATGCTGCTTGAAAACTTCATCTGCATATCCTCTTTCACTTGATTATCCTTATATTATCACTTGTGTTTCATTTGCACAAGTGTATCCTCATTATGCACTAGTGTATCCTCGCATATCCTGACTTCAAGAGAGACTAGCCCCATTGTCTCAATATGTGTATAAGAACATGACAAAAAAAGACCCTTGAAACTAGACCACATGAATTCCTTTGGTATGTTCCACTATAATTCTACATACAATTATAGGTCTAAAAAGTAGTGTAATTTCATAACAATTTGCTCCAGAAGATGCAAGCAGAGTGAGCATAGAAGATGTAATTAAAGCCAAATTTCTCAGATGAAGTACTTAGTAGTTTTTCACCACCAGAAATGTGTTGGGGGTGAAAGAGGATATGCTTTAGTGGTGGAACTATGATACAAGCTTTAGACAAAGAATATTAGTGTGAGAAAATATGCCAGTTGGGGTTATGAGGAGCCACTGATTCCTAGCAACGGTTGCAGAACCTCCTCAGTTACTTCCAAAGTTTCTTGGGATAGGACCTCAGGTTCTCTAATCTAGGGTGACCATAAAAAACTAGTAAGAAAGTCCTTGCAACAAAGTGGGTTTGGATCAGACTCCATACCTCTGTGATGGGCTTGAACTTTGAAGGTGTTCTGTTCAAACTCTACCACCCAAATTGCAAACCAAAACATGGAAGCATGATAACTGAGTCAAAAATACTTTGAGAGTGTGAATAAACTTGGAAGAAAAACTTACATAAAACTCAGTACTTTAGACTAGGAGATAGACCAAATTTTTTGAGGCCAATAATGAGAAATTTGCGCACTTCTTTGCTTGTTGTTGGCCCCAAGTTACTAAGAAAATATTATTTGTTTGTGGGCCAATGAGTTCATATGTAAAGGCATTAAGGCCAAAAAGTAAGGACCATGGCTTCAACCTCTCATATGTTTTCATTCTTTTCTTCTTGGTATCGTTTAGACCACATACATGACATAAAAACAAGACAAACGACGAGCCAATGTAGGCTAATACATTTGTCAATAGCTTGTCAACACAATGATCGCAAGGGAACAAACCTCATGATGGCTTTGCGTTATCTTGTCCACGAGTGCAGTGAATAGCAAAAGGGAAAAAGAAATTCTTATTTTATAATTTTAAAAAAACATGAAATTAATTGTGGTTGTGAAAATGGCACTAGATTAGAAACTCAAATAACAAGCCCATAGACAAACATGTTGGGAAATCATGGACAAATATTAGTTTTTTGTGTTTGTTAAAAATTGTGAAAAGCAAATATTGGGAATACAATTGTAGGCCATTTAAGGAGAGCAATTGGAAAACATTCAAAGATGTTGTGAATGCAATTTTCTTAAATGATGTGGTACAAAATTGGAAGCAAGCTCGAGACAAATGGAACACAATGAAGAAGATGATGAAGATCTATGAAATAGAGAAGAAAAAGAGAAGAAAAAGATTGAGGTGATTGGTGCATTTCCATCATATTGGCCATGGTTTGAATGTTATAACAACATTTTTATGGTATTAACAAAATAAGTGGTGTACTTAATGTCATAAATCAAGGTGTGCATGTGATGAATTTTGAAATTAAGGTTGTGAATGTTAATGATGAAGAGGAGGTTGGAATGCTTCAAATGCCTAGTAGCCTTAAGAAATAAACTCTTGTGTTTGGGGATGATAACACAAATGTTGGAATTGCCCCATCTACTAATTTTGATAGCCCTAGAACTAGGGCATTCAAAATTACTTAGTGTGCAAGGGAAACCTAAAAAGAAATTAGAGAGGAAGAAAAGGAGGTTGTTTATAGTTTCATCTATAATTGTAGATGCCATTACTAATTTCACAATTGGTGAAAGAGATTGAAATGTAAAAATGGAGATGAAAAAATTCATCACATTTCAAATGTTGCAAAGTGAAGAGAATGGAAGACAAATGATAATACAAGGTCAAGGTGAAAACACATTACAGGTGAATCAATTATCACCAAAAAAGGTGATGTATAACTAGTATCATAGTACGCAGTAAGTTTAAATTTTGATGACATCATTTGACAATCCTATACATAAGCAAAAAGCCCTAGAATGTGCACAACAACATTTTGGGATTCAAATTTCAATTTAAATCAAGATTAATTTTGATCCAAATGGTTAGATGAAGAGGATTGAATAAAATCAATGTCCACAACATATATAATGTGCAGTTTTTTGTTAGACATAGGGCTTCATGTTTGTGGTTCATAAAACATTACTAAATAAAAAAAATTGAAAAATAATGCAATGCCCAGTTATAAAATCTTTTTATCTTTCATTTGGTATTGGTTTTTAAAAATAAATACATAAAATATTTTGCTTTTATTGTTGATAAAAATGAAAAAAACACATATTTTCAATGAATTTTCAACCAAAATTTTAAAACTTCCAAATGGCCTTAAATTCAATTGATGTATATCAATAATAGTGAGCACAAAAAATTTCACCAAAAAATTCCACCCACAACCCTAGTTTTGAAGTATGTATGCAATTTTTCATATTCCATGATGAATATTATTTTGTCAAAAATATATTTCATATGTTGAAGTTCACCAATGTTTGTTGGAGTTTTTTTTTTAAATGATTATTTTGAATCTAAATATAATCTAATATACTTCAAACAAAAAAAAAAAATCCAAAATGTGACGTCTATACTTACATAAAAAACCTAAATTAAAAAATGTAGTATTTGTGACTACAATTTTTAGGGGGTGTAGTGTGGTTTTACCCGTCAATTGGAGCTAAGGCCAATGTGTTGAAACCAGAAACCATAGATGGTAGTGGTAGTAGTGACAATTGATTTTTATTTGTGTTTCCATTTGTGAGAAAAAGATTTGGATTTCATTTCAAAATTCATTTTGTATTACTTTGTCATGTGGTACAATTGGACATGGTCAATCATCCATTGTTAAAAAAAAACTTTTTTTAATATCTCACCTTTTGATTTTGCTTGCTCTCCTTTTCTAGTAGTAAGCAATCTATCAACACCAAACCTTATTAAGTCGTCACCTCTTCTTGCATTTGCCAATCCAAGTTCCAATGCACCCCACATTTCAGAATAATTGTGAAATACACAACAAACAACTATAATTAGTGATGCTCAATCAACTTTGGAGTTGAAATGTTTCAAAATACGCTATTTGTTTTTCAAAGAATTGAATGCATTTTCTATGACCACCTTCCCTTAATTCATGTTGGAATCATATCTTATTTTATTCACAGTTGTAAGATTATTAATCTCACAATTCTTTTGCAAGTAGGTACGAATTGGATAAATTACATCACCAATCAAGAATGGAGTGCATCTCATACCTTGAATAATAATAATTGGTTTTTGGAAAATTTCTCGAAACCTCATTTACACATACAAGTTATACCCCTTGAACTCCCAACCATCATGAACCCCTCCAGGTTGACTAGCACAAATGTTCCAAAATATTTTGTCTACATCACACAGAACTTGCAACCTAATACTATGGAACTTTTTCCTATTGAAAAAATCACCAACAATAAGTGTACCTTTCTTGCTTGGAAAATCCACCAAAGGAATGTGAGTTCCATCTATAGCTCCACAAATGTTAGGTATATCTATAAGATCTTTAAAATGAGCAATGATGTCCTTCAAATGTTGATTTGAAAGAATATTAATGTATTTATTAAACAATTTGTCTTTGTTAGTTAACACATCACAAACAATGTCAAGATACTTTTAAATTATTGATGCACCCACATTGAATTGATCGATCATATGTAAAGTGCTAAATCCATGAACAAATTGATAAATAACAATAGTTAAAATCTTTTTAATCTTTAATTGTGACCTAACATGGTTTAAACAACTCGATTGCAAAAAGGTGTCCTCTAAAACTAGGTTATTAAAAGCTTCACAATTCATTTTATAATGCAACAAAAATTTCTTGTCTTTCATTTAAGGTGTGGTATGCCACACATTGGTTTCAACAAGGTTCCAATGTGTGTATTGTCTAAGTTTTTTCCACCAAAAATGCAGTAGATGTTTACTTCTATTCACACTGGCTAAGAACATTGGAAAAACATCGAATTCTATTATACTCCATCTAAATTTGGAAGCACAATACTATACTCCCATCTTTCATTAGATGTTGCATAATTCCCAAGTGTAATGGAGAATAACATTCAAATAAGAAACATTTGCCCAATTGAGACCCTAAAATTATGAAATGCACTATAATAGTCTAAAAACAATGCAAATTTCACAAAAAAATACTTTTAAAAATCCAATTTAAGTTGTTTAAAACATCCTTCACAAACTTGGAGAAAAATTGTGGAAAAAAAGAATACCCCTAGCTAAACAAAGATTAAAAAAATGAGTAGTGTTCTTGGACCTTGCTTGTAGTCTTTGCTCTCTAGATTTTGTCTCGATTCAGACTGTCCGGCTCTTTGGTCTCTTTGTCCCTGATAATCTCCTTCATGTTTGTAATAGGAGTTTCATAAAAAAAAACATTTTCGTTAAACCAAGGCTAATACACTTGTGGGTGGCCCTTTGTGCCTGCTTTGAGCTAACAAATAGCCTAATGGATAGCTTGGGTAGATGCGGCTCATTGCACGCTAATATGCTTGCCCTCACATGAATATGTGCCCAGTTGAATTATTTTTCTCATCTTTGCAACCTTTCTCAAGCTAAACCTTAAAGAGTCAAACCACCATGGATGGGCATAGACAGAAGATTTTTGTAACTTTTATGTTTTTCATAACAATTTAACATGCTATTATTGTAGTTGTGACATTGCAATAACTTCCACCTCATCAAAATTATAATGCAATGATGATAATGATTGTTTTTATTATGGAAATAAATGGAACAATGAAAGAGATTTATATTGGCTGAAATGAATGAGAACCTTCATTTCACACCCTTTTCATACAACACATTAACATCTTCCATATCCCAAGTAGGAAAATTAGAAATTCCCTCCATTATTCACAACCAAACATATAAGTTCAACAAGAAGAGGGAAAATGAAGAGAGATGAAATGGAAAATGAAAACATATAAGGCTTGGTTTAGGATTTATTGGGATCCTACGATGCAGATTTCATCAAAACAACAAATATTTTATTACAGCAACATTCACCCCAAGTTTGCAAATTGGCCTCCCAAGTTCATAGGTGTCCATTTTCTACCTTGGGACCAAGTCAGGGCCATAAAGTGGTGGATTAAAAAAATTGTTTTCTTTTCAGCCTTGACTCTTAGTGCAAAGTCACTTGGGCTGATTTCAGTGATTGCACCAATAGAAATGCTTGATTTGAGTTCAACCTTGGCATCGACTCCTAGTGTAAGTGTAGGCCTTATTCCACAGCTAAAGTTTTCCCACAGCTAAATGAGTATAAATTACCAGCGCTTTGCTGGCACTACTCTGGGTATCCTGGACCTATTCCAACCCAGCCAAAATGACCAAGTCTAGCAAAACTTCCATATTCCATGTGCATATGTTGACCTGTAAAATGCACATTTATGTAAACTCTCACTTCTGTTGAGTGCCCCAGAAATGTATGGGGCAGGACTTCCTACACATATTCACAAATATTTTGATGGTTTTGCAACAAATCCAGTTGTGATGCAGTCACCAGATTCACTCCAGGCCATCTGCATTCTCTGGAAGTTTGCCATGCACTGAAAAAGAGAACCACTCCAATGCAGAGCAATGGTATACAGTTGTTAAAAAAGAGAAATTACATCACAAAAAACTGGTGAAAAGAGTAGCATACCACCAGAAGTGAAGCTGCAAACACCATATACCGACTGCACAACCCAATGCAAACATAATCTCATGTAACTTCCAGAAATCTGACAAGCATTCCTCATCACGCTATGTATGTAATCATAGCAGAAGTTCAATAACCACATGCAGAACAAATAATAGAGGTGTGCACTGTGTTGAGAGCCAAAACAATATCAAAGTTTACTTAAAATGACGCATTAGTATTGTGTCAAAAAGTTTTAGAAAATCAGCCAAAACAAAAAGTTGTGTACTTTTCAGAGCAATCCAAGGCAGTTGAATTTGAAAAGGTTCTCTATTACTAAATTTTGGAGTGCAGTATGTGCTACACCAATAGCAAGCAATCACACCCCACTATGAAACATCAAGGGTGCAACAAGCAAGTAAGATCACTTTGAGAAATCCCAAGTACAATGGATGAGTGTACTAAAGGTGTGGTGTCACAAATCTATTCAGAGATCAATTTATTAGACTCACAGTGTGATAATGAAACTCCAAGAGCTTGTTGGATATACCATCATCACAATTGTTGCAATATGCATCCAACCTAATCACGCATAGTTGTCTCTGTGCCATCAAACCCTAGAAGGCCCAAGTGCAGAAAGGCCTGGTTCACAACTATGCTTTGTGTCACTTGACAGTAAGGAACATCCTAAAGTTGCAATCCTCTACCTTGGAAGCAATTACTGCAAAATGTGGTATCTAAAGTGATTCACTTTCCTCAGACCATCCTAACCTTGAAACACCAATAATGCAAATATTCAATGATAGGTCTCACTCAAGTCTCATGTTGAGGGCATATCTCTCTTGTGTAATTGTACCTTGCATGAATGTTGTCAACGTCCATAAAGACAAGGGAGGTGGTCCCAGCAACAAATTGTAACAGGTGGGGGCGGGGGTGGGGGCAGTGCACAGATAATCCAGTTTGACATGCACAATGCTTATAGCAGCATTCTCTTGGGATCAGATAGATTTGCATGCAAAGCCTTCAAAAATCGACCTGCAACCATCAAAGAAACAAAGTTTAAAAGCCCAATCCACGTACCTTCATTGGATCAACATGTTTAAGCAGAAGACTGCCATAGTTTCTCTGATATTCTACAAAACAGATGGATAATCAACATCTTGAGGAGAGAAAAACCCACCTCCTGTTTCACCATCATAGACACGATGATCTACAGACAAAGTGACAAGCATTTGGGTCACAGTCTTGGGCCTTCCTCCACCTAGCAACCAGTTCTCATTCTTTGTTAGTAACAATAGTGCACATACAAAGAGTACCAGACCTAGCCAGAAGCATATATTTTGCAAGCAGAGGGCACTGAAGGGTTGCATACCATCTGCATCCTCCTCCCAAACCACCTTCTTCACACCCCTGCCAACAGCCAATATGCATGCCTGCATGCCAGAGGGTCCCATCAACCACTGATTAAATTGTACAGCAACAAATAGTCTCTATCTGTTGTGCGAGTCATATGACCTCACTCCTGACATAGCCAGTGATTATGATCTCCTTTGATCCAGAGTCAAAGTTGTGTACTCTACCTGAGGAGGATTTATAATAGCAGAAAAATGGTCCACTGAGAACATTCCAAGGTTTGAGATGCTGCACAAAATAACCAAACATCCAACCAGTAAATCACTGTAGTGCAATGCAGGACCAATGCCAAGGCAGCACGAACATTTCTGCTCCACTTAGCAGCAGATAGCTTACATCTAGTGTGCATATCATACAGAGCTTACCTTTTCCCATTTTCCTGCATGCACAATGAAACAAGATACTGACCTGAAAGTGCCACCTTGAAACTCATTTGGCTTCAACTTGCCTGCTCGGGCCCTCTCAGCGAGCGATTTTACCTGATGGCACAGCATAGAGAATCCTCTTTCACATATGAAAATTCACAAAATTCGGAGTAGGGTTAGTCATGGAAATCAATCACAACACCACATGCCTGAAAGAATTACCTCTGAAGAGATATCTGATAATGATTTCTGGTCTGCATTCTTCAAAATTGGTGTCATCAATCCCTGCAAATAAAATTGCAGAGCACCATCAGCACTCAAGTGTCCAGACAAATACAACCTTTCTCCAACCTGAAACCCACAGTGCAGACCTCCCATGCAGTCCCAACAAGCATACACACACCCTACCTTCTCAGTGGCAACAGCAACACAGATATCAATGGAGTTGTTCTTCACTCTGGTTCCTGCCTTGTCATCCCAAAATGCTGCATAGCAACCAGCCATAGTTATTATCCAATCTGCATTGAAGATTCCACTACTCAGGTTTCACAACAAAGGTGTAGTATGCACATCAAGCTTACCATTTGCCTCAGGCACTTCTTTCAAAGCAAGAGCTGTGGCCCTGATAATAAAATCATTTACTGATATAGAAACACCATGATTCTCTGCATCATGCCCATACCAACCACTTTGTATAAACATGGCTGTTCAATAACAACCTTCTCTCACCTAAATTTCAGAAGTTCCAGCATGAGAATCAGAACTGCATCCCCGCAGCAATCTTCCACTGGGATTTGAAACTTCCACATCATGGATTTTATACATTTAACCTCCAAGAGGAAAAGTTTCAACAGCCAGTAGCCATGTTAATAGACAAATGGATCATCAGATACAGAAAAACAGTTGAAGGTATCAAATCATATGAGCAACAGACCTTTCAGTTCTTTTCGAAGCTCAAGAGTTGGATCCAAAAGAGTAGCTGACAACAGCACAGCAGCACACCAGCAAACAACCACTAAACAATGTCAATGTGGACTTTGGGATCACATAGACCTAGAGGTTAACACATCATTACAAAAAGTGAGTGCAGTGGACTTTGGACATGGATTTCTTTGTGTGTAAACAGGTTAACATCCAATCATAGAACCAGTGGCAAGAAGTTGAACTTGAAGCTTGGAGATCAGAAACCATTTCAAATATGAAATTCACAGACATGATGCAACTGCTGACCTGCTTCAAGATAAGCATGTGGTATGCCAGACTTGGATTCCACCAGTCGCTTTGCTATGATCTGAAAAACAATTAATCCATGAGTTGCCATTATAAATTAATTACAAACACTTCACCATTTGCAAACATGTATGAAGATTGTATTCTAGAAAAGACCCTATTGACTGGGATTTTAACTGCTGATTCATCAATGCCATACATACCTTCCGAATTTGGCTGGTGGGAATATCTTCATAACTTAATGCTGGGCTAGAAGCTGCTGGGACTTTAGCAGGTGCAGATATCTTAGAAGCAGCAGCAGGAGTTGATTTTGACTTTGGTGATAATCCACTTTTCATTGCAGCTAACACATCACCTTTCACCAGCATTCCATGAGGACCTGTCCCAGTTAATTGTGAGGCATCCAATCCACTTTCAGCAAGTAGTTTCCTCACTGCTGGCCCAAATTTACCCTGCACAGCTGAAGAAGACAAAGGAGCTGGAGTAGCAGGTGCATGTGCTTGTGACTGTCCCTCTGCTGCTTTTGGTGCTTGCCCACTTGCTGAGGGAGTAGAAGCTTCACTGCTGTAACTTGCAAATTTCTCCAACTCTTGATCACTCTCAGCCTATGTTCACATTCCCACAACATCACTATCTTGAATAGAACCCCATTCTCTCTTCAATGTACTGTTCCATTTATCTAAAGACCCCTCTAGATCTTGTGTACATGATTTAATCATCTCCTCCACCAGATAACCGACAGATGATTGCTTTGCGGAGTGATTGGCAATATCTTAGACAGTGTCAGTAGCACAGTAGCAGACTGCAGAACATTCAGAAAGAAAGCAGGTGACAGTATGTGTGGGAGGTGCTTACAATCACACAAAGCCCTCTGCCAACCTGAACATCCTTTGTGCCAGATGGTATAAGTATCTTGGCCATAACTCTGCAGTCACATCACACCCCAACACTCATTGTAGTGGATGCCTGCAAGTCCAAATACATTGATGGTTTGCTTCATGAAGCTCAACAGCTTGCTAGTTGTCCATAACAACACCACTTGACAGATGATTGGGTCCCATAGCACCAGGTGCAATAGTTCCTTGGTTTGCAAGGTCTGCAAATATTCTGCTTGCTAAGTTTCCAGCAATTGATGGTGTGATATGATTCTGTAGTTTAGAACCCTCTGGAGATGATGTTCCAAGGGGACATGGTCTCATGGATTGGTGCTTCTTTTCCCTCTATCTACTTTTCTTGCTTGCATTGGGTATTTACAGAGAGCAAGATCCACAAACAAAGAAAAGAAATAAATGCTTTGACCTCAGGTTCTTAAGTAACAAACATGCAGCAGGGCAGCTTTAGATGGATATATCTCATTGTGTCTTGAATGTGCTCCTGTTGCATACTAATATGAATGTTGCCAGAACAGTCACAAGAACATACCCATCCTCCAAGGACTCAAAGTCAAGAGTAGCCTTGTCTGTCTCAATGTCGCAGAGCACATCACCTGCTGCTACCTGCCATGAGATTCTTCTCCTCAGGTGCACTCTACAAGGGGAGCTGTTCTGGCCATTGAAATTTTTTAAATAACAAAAGAGTTGCTTGTGAAGTAATAAACTACAAAACCAGGTGCAAGTGGAGCACAATTAAGAGATGATCTTTTAGCACACCACAGCTCTTTACCTTGTCTCCTTCCTTCTTTTTCCAAGTGCCAACATTCCCCTGGGTCTGCAGAAGAAAATCCATGAAATTGTCAGACCCCTAACAACACGAATAGCATGGCATTTTCCCCTAAGCTTAGACACCTTCAGAAAGTTTTGAGCCATAAGATGTGTTGACAGACCACAACATACCATTGTTGGAGAAAGTGCAGGCATTGACAACACTTCATGAGGCGGGAGGTCAACCAGGGGGAAGCTAGGATGAGGTGGGGGGGAGTGTGAAGATGATCTGGCTTGTTCCTGTGGTTGGGAGGCCTGTGATGCAGTTCGTCCATCTTCCTCCTGACTGTAGCTTGTAAATTTCTCCAATCCTTCTTTACTCTCAGCCTATTTCCAGGATTCCACATCATCCAAATGTCCAGTTTCTAAATCAATTTTCCTTGACCAACAATGAGTGATGCAGCACAAAGAAGACAGGAAAAGGAGCATCAAAAGTGCTTACAACTACACAAAGTGCCTGGCCAACAGGAATGTCCTTGGTGCCTGCTGGAATAAGAATCTTAGCCAAGACTCTGCAGTGAAATCACACCCCCCAGTATTTATAAGTTCTTGAAGCTCCAAGTCCCAGGTTCTTGATCAAGCTACTTGCAATTTAGAGGCACATCATCTTGATATGGATCAACACTGCTGGTCTCTCATGACCAATAATACCAGACAGGTTGAAAGTTTAGAAGTCTTGAGCATAGGTATATATGTGTACCCATCTTCCAGTGACTCAAAGTCAAGAGTGGCTTTGTCGGTCTCAATATCACATAGCACATCTCCTGCTGCTACCTGCCATACTATCCTTTGAGTTTCAGTACCTTATGTTACTAGAATAAAACCCTCTGCAGAAACTTAGAGTCAGCAGCAGATACCAGGTACTTAATGCACAAAACTAATTTCACAATTGTGAAGTTGAAGCACCACCTTGAGTGGACTATGTCTCTTACCAAATCTCCCTCTTTCTTCTTCCACTTTCCAACATTCCCTTGAGTCTGCAGACAATTAAGGAACAATGTGAGCACATATTTCTGTACACAATGAACCCTCCAAGGACTTTGACCTCCAAACACATTACCATTGTGGGAGATAGTGCAGGCATTGTCAAAACTTCATGAGGTGGCAGGTCAGATGGAGGAGAGTGTTGAGGACTGGGAGATGGTGCAGTGGCTGGTGGTGAGGATGGTGATGCTTGCTGCTTTGGTTGTGGAGAGGGTGTAGGCCCAGCTCCTGCAGAATATGATGCAAATTGCTCCACACCTTCTGCACTCTCAGCCTACATCCAGCATTTCAGGTTAGTTCAGTCTTTTTACTAAAAAAATAAAGCAGTATGCTGAATATGCATAATGACCATTCTCTATACAAATAATGCAGACGACTGCACACTGCTCCTTTATCTCAGCCCTTTTGCTGGGGTCATAAAAATTGGTCATGTTTCTTAATCCTGACTCTAGAAGGCACTTACAACTACACAAAGTGCTTGGCCAACTGGCACATCCTTTGTTCCAGCTGGTATCAAAATTTTAGCCAAAACTCTGCAAGGACAAGGCAATCCAGGATCAGCAATACAGAAGCATACAAGTCTAAGTTCAGTACAGAGCCAATTCAACAGCAAGAGATCATAGCTCTAAAAGATTACACAAACACAACTAATGGTCTCCATACAGAAAATTGCTCTACTGAGTCCATCCATCTGAAACCATGTGTCTGAGTCTCCACCCCAAAAGGGGAGGATGGAAGGAATTCGAAGTTCTTCTATGTGAGTGAACAAAGCGTACCCATCCTCCAAGGATTCAAAATCAAGAGTAGCCTTGTCTGTTTCAATATCGCACAACACATCCCCAGCTGCTACCTGCCATGTTCTCTCTATATTCATCATGCTTTACATGAACAGGTTTAATATCTGTACAGATGCTCAGGAAACTCCCTGCATTTTGAGTTGTCAGACAACTGATTTAAACTAAAGCTGTAAACAAAGCACTTTTCAGATCCTTACCTTCTCCCCTTCTTTTTTCTTCCACTTCCCCACATTTCCTTGAGTCTGCATGAGAGAAAACAGCATTGTCAATAGTGTTGCTGGCAAAGATGAGCAATTCTGCAGAGCTACAATCTCAAACACCAACACAAAAAGACAGTACACAAGTACACATATCGACCTAGGTTATCCTCATGAGATGATAACAGAACAGCCACAAATAGATCAAGCATGCTGGTGTGCATACTGAAGAATCCTGGAAAACTAAAAGCAGTCATTCGAAACTGTAGAAATGTGTAACACATTGGTGGTCTCCTTTCCATTGAAACCCACCATTGTGGGTGACAGTGCTGGCATTGTCAAAACTTCGTGAGGTGGTAGGCCTGATTCCAGTTAGAAGACAACATACTTGTCAGTTACAGTCTGTATGAGCGCCCTTGAAATGTATGGAGCAGGACTTCCTACACACATTCTCAAATGTTTCAATGGTTTTGCAACAAATACATTTGTGATGCAGCCACCAGATTCACTCCACAAAATCCTCATTCTATGGAGGTTTGCTATGCACTAAAAAAGAGAAGCACTCCAATGCAGAGAAATGGTGTAGAGTTATTATAAAAAGAGCAACTACATCAGAAAAAACTGGTGAAAGGAGAAGGCATACCACCAGAACTATAGCTGCGAACACCATATGCTGACTGCACAACCCAATACAAACATAATCTCATGGAATTTATAGAAATCTAACAAGCATTCCTGGTCAGGCTATGCATGGAATCATAGCAGAAAGTTAAATAAATCACACGCACAACAAATAATAGTGTGTGTTGAGAGCCAAAATAATTGTGCACAACTGGGTTGTAAGTCAGGTAGGTTTTCACACCGCTATTGTGAAAACCTATCAACAATACAAGAGGTAAAAATGTTTAGCCAATGTACAAAGCAAAGTAAGTACCTTGGCAGTCAGGAAGCCATACTGCTCCTCGATGAAGGATGCAGAGAAGTAGCTGTTCCTGTGATCCATGCCTATTGTCAAGTGAGTAGCTAAAATTGGATTCAGAACTGGCTGACTACTTGCACATGATCAGGACCATAAATCCTAGAGAGGAAAATTAGCTGAGGCAAACCAGATTGAGCTTACTATACTTAAACAACGCAAGGGTTTCAGATCAAGTGCCAGCTGATCAAACCTAGCATCCTGAAGAGGGATCAACTGCTCCTTTCTTGCAACAGGCGCACTGCATCCAAACCAATCGAAACACAATTCCCTTATTATCGTCACGGGCAATCAATCAGGTCACCTCGATTCTTTCCCTTCCTACTGTATGTCCAAATGTCCTAAGACGGAGCTGTAGATCGACCAGCTTGCGGAAGCATCTTAACCTGAACCTAGTTTTTTCGATCCTGCTTTCCTGCAGGATTCCCTCTCAATGAATGTTCGCCTAATTCAAAATCCTGGATCTTCCACACTACCTCCAAGATCCGCCACCAGGCAGTCAGCCCCACAGCTTGATTGGTCACAGCGAGGGACGATCGAACAAATTGATGGAATGTAAAAGGCACGAGATATAGAGAATAAGAGTACCGGGTGTAATACCATCTGGGTGAGACGGCAGTGCGGCGAAGACTGGAAGCCAAGAATCGCGCCATACGCTCCCGTGCGACCCCCGAGCGACAGAGTGCCGCCATCGCCGCTGGCAAGCGGACACAGAGAGGCAGTAGAGGTACCGGGAGTCGATCGTGCGTTTTCTTGTCCCCGAAGACGCAACTATTTCTCCTGAAAAGGCTATCTAGACAAACCGACTGGCCTATTGGTAGATTGTCCAGAAACAGCACCACCGGAGAAAGGCATTTCATCAACAAAACGTACCTATAGAGGGTGAGAGAGAAGACGAGCGAGCGAGTGCGCGCCGTGGTCCGCGGAGCTTGACAGAGGCGGAGATCGCTGCCACCGTGAAAAGGAGGTTGGGAATCGGAAACCCTTGAATTAGACGACTCGCCACAGAGGCGCGTAACACCCACCACTGCGAAAAAAGAGAGCTCGACAAATACGTGTCGGCGAGAAGACGACGCCCCAAAGAAAGATTCCCAACCGCCTGGATCCCGCAGCTATAATGGATGTGTTTCCACGATCTTACAGACTGTCAGTCTCGCCCTCTGTCGCGCACTGTATCGTCGTATCAATTCTCAATTTCTGATGCGAATCAAGTATGTAGCATCCTGGATTGTCGTGATCTCTGGTGCCCTAACCTTCAGTGCTGGGAAGAGCGAAGTAGGTTGGAGTTTGCAGAGAGTGCAGGAGTATCACACTCAATAATGATTTCTGACACAACACCAACTTATTTCAACACGTTTATAAGCAGAAGTTCATCTCTGAGTTCGACCCTAGAATTTAAATTAGCATTGTTTGCAGCAATGGGTATTTATCGATACTCAGATTTGCTCCTTTCGGCTCTGGGATTCAAATCTTTGCGAATTCTGCAAGGAGCAGACGCTGCTGTCCCCACAGATAACTTGCTACAAAGCCCCTGTTTTAGGTCTTTCATGGTCTCCCAGCAATTTTGCATAGAAGGTTGGGTTTCTTTCTTAGGAACCGGGGCTCACTTCATTCCACGTGCTACAAGAAGGGAACTCAAGTTGTCAACTGGTTTGGCAAGTTGTTACAACTTTGATACCCAGAGATTCAGACATAGCAGTGTGTTTTTGGTCCTAGAAACGTTGGTGTTTGTAGAACAAGAGGTAGGAATGAATTAGCAACAAGGTAATTTGGATCATTGGTGGGCTTCAAGAGATTGTGTTTGAGGAGGCAAAAGCTGATGGAGTCAATGGGGTGTGATAGTAGCTTGTCAATCCTAGTCATGATCAAGGTGATGGTCTGACACTTTGTGAGCATCTCTCATAAGTCTATGACCACACTCACTGTCATGTTACGTTCAAAGTGTTGTTGTGAAGACTTCTGTGCAATCTCATGTAAAGCTGTTTAACTCAATATGCCGCTTTCTAGCTCCAGCAGTGAGCATTGTTTGTTAAGGTGACCATTGTTGAAAGACTGAGGACAGATGGGTATGAGACAAAATGTAAGGAATGCAGCTAAAAGACTCATATTAGACAGTAGAGAAACACACATGACATTGAAAACCATGCTCTCATCTTGGATTTTGATGTACTCCTATGTCTCTTCCTTATTTGCAAATCTTCATTGAAACTGGCAAGTGACAATGTCAGTGCGATTTTTTTGGGGAGAGGGGCTGATGAAATTGCAGGATTATGCAGACAATGAGCATAAAGAAGAATCTCATAGACGTGTTAGCTTGTTAAACTTAGGTTTTATATTCTGCAGGAAGAAGATGCTGACAGAGAGGAAGTTGATGAGGAAGGGATATACTTCTCTTGAACTTTGCACATTCAAGTTCAAAAATCCATGCATTCTACTGCATTGGGATAATTATTCTGTTTGGAAACTGTCAGTTGTTTCCTAGTCCCATTGTTAGATTTTCTGAATGGAGAAAGCCTTTTTCTTATGCTGACATCTATATTGTTTTTTGAATCCAGGAATCCAAAAGAAAGACAAAGTCAAGCCTCCTGGGACAAATTCCTTTAAGGAAGGTGCTATTCATCAAGCACAAGAAAGAGATGGAGCCTGTGAAATAGAAGGGGGAGGAACAGTGCAAAATAAGTCAGGAAGAGGTATTTAAGGAAGTTGCTTAAATAGGTTGAATCTTTATTTGTCTCATTCAACCATGTGTCATAGGAATGAGAGGCCTCAGATCTGTGCAGGGTTCAATTGTCTCAACTTCTACAAGTTTTAACTGCTTGCACACATGCCTTCATCTCAATCTAATGGGTTGAGTACCATGGTTGTAGAGATTCACAACTGATTGTTGCTAGAAATTATGCTGGCATGTAATGAGATCATCAAGCTAAAAGGCAATTATGTACCAGGAAATCTATCATGGTGCTCAAATTTGTTTCATTTCTAGAAAATGGTTTTGGAGTAATATGCATTTTGAAGGAGGACGTCTGTGATTTGTATGATTGCTTTGCTTGTCAACTAAGCTTTGTGGCACTTGTTGGTTCTTCTCTTGCCCACAGAAAAACAAGATGTAAAGTCCACATGGAAATGTCGAACAGTGTGGTTTTCCTGTGAACTACACACTTGATACTGTAGAGTCCTACTGCAGTTCAAGTGATGGAAGGTCACCTGATTGTTTTCTTGAGTCTGTTGCCAGGTACCAACACTATGGAGCTCACCAAAGTGCTAGTTTTTCCAGGGATCATAACAGTGGAGCTGAGGCCTTGTATTATGACCCTCTTTGTTTCATGCTTAGATGCTTGCTTATGCAAGATCGATGAGCAAAAATGAAAGCTTACCCTTAGAGGCCTCTTGCAGCTTGAATGAAGATATCGTTGACCATTTGTATGACTATTGATATATAGCATCCAGGAGGGCAGAATGGAAACTGGCAAAGGATTGATGAAGGGAGCACATTGAACAGTGAGGTTTGCTTGCCAAAGCTATTGTACTTACTTCCTGTGGTGGTTTGCAGTTTCTTGCTGCCCAAGGCTGTGCTTGCCAGATATTACTCTGCAGCAGTATTGGGTTGTAAAAGGGTGTTCACAAACAAACATGCAGATCACTCTGACCTGATGGCTCCACTGCCCCTTTCTTCTTCTGTGCATTGAATGTTTGATGCAGTGGGTTCTGAATTTTCTGAGCTCTGCATCCTTCACAATTGTTCATGCTCTGATTTTGGGTTCCTCAGGGTCAAAGTGGTGACAGGCCTTCTCTTGACTGATTTGGATGCCCACAGAAGCTTATGAAGCTAGTTGCTAGCAGCTTTCCTACAGCTCTATACCACACACAACAATCGTGGCAAATAATCCATCACTCGTAGACTGAGTGGCCCCCTTTCTTGGTCAATTTCTCAAGCATCAGCCAACTTTTTCTGATGCTCAGCCCAACAATTCTCTTATCCAACAATCCTCTACTGCAGCTGCTACTACTATCAGCCTGTCTGTTCTTGATCAGTACAAACCCAATTAGTCCAGGAACCTCTCACTGTGGTTGATGGTAGCATTGCACAAAACCTCAATGTGTAAACTTTTTCAACCTTCAATCATGCAACATCTGGCATGCACACAGACCAATGGTAGAAGTTTTTGTATCTTTACAAATTGTATGACCTGTGTAGATGGCTGCTACCTGTTTCTTGTTATGCAATTGTCATCTGCTTGATAATTTTCTTCACTCTTGCATGTACAAAGCCATGATCTGTGCAAGCAATGTGCCCATAGCATATTCATTTCTGGATGTGTTGTGTGGCAAGTTAGTCCTGAATTGTCTAAGTGTCTGGATGCAATTACTTAGTTATGGGTGTTTCGGTCACATTCTTAGGGTTCTCATCCATCTTTGAGTTGAATACAGGTGTTATGCAACAACTTAGTGGATTGTGGCATTGCAGACATGTCACTCTGCTGCAGCTACTAAATGTCAAATGTAGCTACTACCTGTCTTGGGACTATTGCTATGTTGCTCGTGTGACTATGTATTGAAAAGTTGAGTTTTGCTCTGTTTTGAGATATCTTAGAACTGGATTGATTGATGATCATGCAGGTTGATGCTCTTTATTTGTCCAATATGAGGTCTATTCATGAAGTTTGACCTGCTTAAACAACAAATTTGGGGAGCCTATACTTGTAGCACGCTTTAAGTAGGTTGCAAAGTTGAATTCTCATCAACTCATACACAAAGTTCACTTACAATTTGGGATGTAGACATGTTAATAATGTTCCAAGATTTGGGTCATTTAGTAAAGTGTAGATCATAGTTTGTCAAATGAAAGTAGTCTTGCGTGCTTGATATGTCCAATGAATTACTTATATGGAAGAGCTTGAACATGAAGTACAACGACGGGTTGTCAAAAGTTAGTTTTAATGTGTGTGGATGCAGCTAAGGGCTATATGCGCCATGGATTGGAGTTCACTTTCTAAGTATGACCAATTTTTTTCTCATGTTGGTGTAGATGTTATAATTATAAGCAAATGTGATGATAAGCTAGTAGCCAAGGTGGATTGAGGTTGTTTTTGGGGGCCCTGTTGCAAAGGACGAGGGATGTTTTTAAATTCACGGTTTGTCTTTGCCACATTAGCATGGGCATAGTGGGTCACCCTTGTAGAATCACAAGAGGATATATGGAATCAAAGAAACTTTGGAATGTAGATGGTGTGCTTAGTGTGAGATGTGCCTGATGCTTATTTTGGGAGGTGATGATGGTTTGGAGATGGTGAGGTGTTGGCACTTTGTCTACATTGTGCATTCAAGTGACATGGTGGCATGAAGTTTTCAGGCAATGGGTAGCATGGAGCTGGATATTAAAGATGGGGGAAGCAAGGGAGATCAAGGCATTGGAGAGGGGAAGAAGCCTCTAAGATCAGGGAAGAACGTTTGCAAGGCAATATTTTACGCATATGGTTACATTTTGTGCAGAAGCTTGTGGGGATTCTGATGAAAGCTGGTTTTTAGTCATTTCAATATTTTGGCAATGAGCAGGACTTTCATGTTGCAGGATTCCTTTCAACTCAATTTCAATGAGAATGTGAACTCATTGAACCCCTTGAATTCTACATGTGAAGCATCCAGATGAAAACTTTTGAGATTGCCAGAAGGATTTTGCACACATAATCCCAACTACCAGAGTGTCATACTCATCACCAGCAGGAACAGGAAAAAGAAAGGGGGACACTGGAATGAGCTCAAATGGGATGATTGGTGGGTTGTTTTGGTCAAAATTGATGGAAAGAGCAAGTCTGAGCAGTATACGATCCAAGAAGTTCACTGTTTGGAACTTGAGGCTTCCAATTCCTAAATGCCAATGGAGGAGTGAATGACAAAATTTTAGCAGTTGGGTTTAGTGGGGATATGACAAATGAAGACATTGGGTCTGAAATTGCAAATCACCAGCCTCTGTACCTTATCTAATTTCAATGCAAAAGTGGTGATGAATAAGAGCTTGAAAAAGCCAATTGAGCTACTAAGATTCTACAGATTGCAGCTTCTCCAAAGATTGCAACACAAGATCACAGCAGCTTATGCTTCCGTTATATATAATAGTCTATAATTGCAGTTGCAAAAAATTATCATAGGCATCCAGTTTCCATGTACCAAATGTCTTCAAATGTCCTCATGTTTGCTTCTTTAGTGCACATAGTTTTGTAGCAGAAATGAGGATGCTGAGGTTTGAGAATCAGCAACAGAAAAAGGGAGAAACAGTTGCATGGGAGGTGATGAGACCTGCAGAGTCCAGAATGCCCAGGTAAGTTAAAGCAGTAACCACCATGTTGCAGTGACTCTTTGCATCTCTAACAGGAAAATACTGCCAGACCATTTACACTGTTAATAAGCATGTGCAGTTGCATGGCTGCAGACTCACTAGGACTGCTCATATTCTTTGATTGTCCCTTCATTACCCATCAGTTCAGCTGGCAGAGAGAGTCTCTGATCAATCGAACATTTTTGAGAGCTGAGGGAGAGAGCAGAGGTATTGAGAGACAAAGCTCAGTCTGCATTATGAGTTCAGGCAGGAATTGAGGAAATTTTTTGCAATCCTTCTGAGGAAGAATAAGTTCTTTGTGAAGGGTGCTTCACTCTGAGAAAGTGCTTTCTTCTGCAAGCATTGAAGAAAGAGGGGTTGTTGGAAACACACTCAAAAGAAGACAGCCATACACACAGTGAGGGCACATTTAGTTGGAGTAATCATGGGACTGATGCACATATATGCAGAATCTGATAGACCCCGCTTGGGGATGGTGAGAGATTCCTCAAATAAAAACTGGAACCTTGTGAAAGCTGAACTTGGTCAGGTAAAGCTGCTTTCTCCATCATCCATAGTTGGAGGAAACTCTCAAGTTCTCTATACACCTTTCATACCCGTTCCTGCTATCAAAATTATCATTGGGAGAGCTTGTCACTGATGAGAGAGAAATTTGGAAGAAAATTTTGTACATGCTACTGCTATACTTTTGTCATGTTTGCAAACCCAAGAATGTCAATGACACAAGAAAGAATCTGTTTCTGCCTTGAGCTCTAAATTGGGTAGTAAGAATCTTAGAATTGTTGATATGCAGCCAAGGAGAGTAACACACAACATCGGTGATTCCAAATTCATATATGGCAGGCCAAATGAGCGCAATGCTTTAGGTGTGAGAGAAGGTGCAGTCTCTAACCAAATTCAATACATTCCTGAGAATCTACCACTCAAATCACCACACTGGGCTCCATTGCTGTCAAATTCCATATTTTGCAAATCATTGAACATCTATACTCCAGAAAAACCACAACGCAAAAAGAATACAAATTTCATCACCCATTCTGAGATCTCTCAATGACCAGAAATATCAAATAAATTTTCTATTCAGCTGCATTTTCTTCGTCTGCTGCAATTTGAAAACTCTCTGTACAATCAATCAGCCGTAATGTCTGGAACTTCAGAAACAGAAGATGGAAAACTATGTTGCTTCAAGGTCAGATAGCTGCCAGACTCCACATGTCTGATTGAATGCATACCACCATCTCAATAGTGTTACTATCAGTAGAATGCTCAATCACAGTGCAAGGGTTATGGTAGCTTCATCAGATGTGGAACTAAATTTCCTGAGTGTTAACATAAGATCCCAATTCTTGGATCAAAAATTGAGGTTTTGGGTGTGGCATGTATGCAGTGATAGTGCACATCCATCAAGTTCCAAACTCACTAGACCAGAAATATGGCCCTGATTTCAAAGCTATGAACAAAACAGCTGTAATCAAGTGCGTGGCATGCATGGCTTTTGAAACAAAACAGAAATTCTTCAATTCAATCAAGTTTTTTTGTAATCCTTTTCAACACTACTGTTGACATAAAATTCAGTTGACATCTTTGCAATCCAGTGACTAGAGTTGAATCAACTTGCAGGCATCTCTTTGGGAAAGGGAATCACAGCATGTTGAATTCGATGGACCAAATCTCAAATGTTGTTTTTCATAATGTCTGTCCAGGCACTATTGCAGAGCAAATGAGCAGAGAGCAGCCAGGGAGCAGTTCTATTGTCGGATCCAGCCAAAACACACCCTTGTATGTCTTGACATCCTTTGTCAAAGTAGAGTCCAGATCTCTGATTTAAGAGCTTCTGAAAACACAATCCTGTCTCCAATATCAGATTCTTCAGACATGGTTGGTGAATTCAGCTGCTCTTAATATTTCTGCTGACATTTTGGCCTGGCACATTGCACAGATGACAAGGACAAAGCTTCCCTCTGACAGAAACCCACATCACATTTATGGTGTTGAGTACCCAGGGTATGAGGATGCTTTTCCTTTTGTTTACTTATTTGAAGTCTGTTCTCTTTGGTGATACAACTCTGTTGTTTCTGAATTCAACAGTTTAATGAAGCAACATTTTAGAAGACTAGATTTTGTTCAGAGAATGAGCAGCCCATACAGATTGAAAAGAGTGCAAGAGCATGCATGCATCAACTTAACACCTAACAATGCACAAAACTCTTCAAAGAGCTGTCCCTCTTAAAATGACTTTGAAACAACTTGCCTGATAATATCATTGATGAATAAGATGAAAGAGAATGGAAAAGAATCAAGCAAGTAGACATACATGTGTTGATCTATGGGTTGAGTTTGTTCATTTGTGTAGAGACCCACCTTTTCATCAAATCATAGGAGGAGGATTTCAAAATGAGTGGATTGATATGAACAAGTATTTGAAGGTGAAACATCCCCAAAGTTATAACCATGTTGAACAAAGGTTTGAGGTGATCACCAACAAAGCAACAAACTTGCAATATCATTTCACTAGACGAAAATTGTCTCCACCACCACGAAAGCAAAGGTTCATACTTTCCAAGTTCAAGAATGTGCCAAAGCGAATTGATAATGAAAACAAAACACCTTTGAATCGTAACCCTCCATTTCATCCATTTTATGGAACCGGTAGCCCAAAGAATGGGCCAATTTAGTACTCCATGGAAAGTCAAGTCATGTCATCCCAACAATAGCAATTGAGTTCAAGTGAGCAATGAGTCCTACAAATGGATCTAAATGTTGTGTGAAATGATAGCTTGAGCTACTTTCTCAAGGAGTACAACCAATAGTAGAGGAGGAAAGTAATTCTTCAAGAGTTTTCTTATTGTACATGTGAGCACTTTTTATTCAAGAAAAAAGAGTAACTTCTTGAGATGCCATTCAGCCTCCATAAGATAATATGGGAATGAGATTAAATAAACATATCCTTTACACATTCACACCAATGTTGAAAGAAATTATTTTACCTGCTGTAAAACATTTTTTTGTGAAAATAGGAAGCTAATGTGTTGAAACCATCATTATTATTGCAAGTTACAATCTAAATAATTTCACTCTTCATATAAGGATATCATAATAGATTGTGGGAAAAAAAAAATTCAAATTTATAAAATTGAATTAATTTTTTGAAACTTTTGTTTTGGTCAATGTGAAAATTGACCTTAGCCTATGGTATAAAACCCATCAATACAACTTCATTATAACATGTAAGTGTCAAAGCCTAGTTTCAAATAAACATAATAAAGAATGTAAGCATGTTAAGAAGTACATGTGATGTTAGTTATAACATGGAAAAGAAAACAAAAAAGGCTTATTATAATGGCTATAAACTTAAATTGTTGCATTAAGTTTTTTTTAATGGTCCAAACCTTTTCCTAAATCCAGATTTTATAATTTTGAAAACATGATAAAAGAACCTAATTTTGCAAGCTTACACAAATGCATGTACATCAATTGAAAAAGACTATGAACTTAAGTGAGAAATGTATTTCAATGTTAGTTAAAATTGTGAAAGAAATAAAAATAAAGAAAAGGTTCACACATTTGTTTATAATTTTGGCTTTTTATCTATTGATCATGAGTCTTATAATTAATCAAACATATACAAAACATGTTGCAAATGTCTTCGCATTACATTAACACTTAACAAATTAAAGATTTAAAATTTTGATGATGAAAACTTGGAGGACCTGGTATCAGTGATTTTTTTTTTGGGCGAAAAATCGTCAAATGGCGACACAGTTTTCTGAAAATGGAATGTTTTGTCACAAATTCTCTTTTTTTGAGAAACAAATTCATCAAAAAGCAACAGAAAACTGATTTTTGGGGGATGGTGTCGCCACATTTATGCGTACTGGCTCCAGTTTTCAGAGTTTCTTGAAATAAATTTGTCAGTTAAGTTGAAAATCTGCTTAAGGATGCTCACCACTTTGGCTACATCAGGAAATTGAAAAAAAAAACATTGAGTAGTATATGGGTGATTTTTAAAAATCTTTCATAGGCTCCATATTAATTTTGAATAATCCTTCATACCGTCATCCTTGAACAAGTTTAAAAACACTTTAAAATATAATTACCTCTTTTTCAAGCCTAACTACTTTTTATCATTATAATAATACCTCATTTCTTTCCTAATAATTATATCTTATTCTTATAACTATTTCACATTTTTCCTTACCCACCAACATGGATATCAAAAAACAAATTAACATGTGCCTTTTCATGTCCATTTCAAGGTGATTTGTGCTTTGTCCAACTAATATTGTTAGTCAAATAATTTTTTTATTCATTTGTATTTGATCAACTTTTTTACACAACTTCTTATAGGACAAAATTCAAAACTTGAAGTTGTAAATACCATGAAAATAATTGTGCGATTGTTCATTCTTGGTCAAGGTTGTACAATGTTTTAACTTGTAGTACCTTTAGACGTGCATTTTGGCTTTTCAATCTTTCATTTAAAATTTCAACATTTTTCAAGAGTTTTGTAATTTGCCTTTGTCACTTTCAAGATATAATATTGTGAAGAATGGAAGTCAAAGTAATTGTCATCATTTTGTAAACAATTGTCTTTTTATTTCTAGGTGTATTTTGAGGTATTTCCCCTGGCAAAAAACCCTGAGAAAAGCATTTTGAGATGTTCCTATGTCCCAATAAAAAGAAGGTTGTTTATGTGTGTGGAAGTACCAATGGGTTCTCCTGAGGCTCAGAAACATTATCAAGTTCACACTCTTAGGTAACCTTCCCTCTAGAGAACCCATTCATAAAAGAACCTTCCTTACAACAAATAGGAAAAAAAACACTTGTGGGAATGATATATTATGATCGATTAACCATCATTAAAGTTGCAATAATTTTGATGATTGAATTCAACTTGAAGTTAGTACAGTTAAAACAAGTTAAAGGTGCAGAACTTATGTCATCCTATCAAAAAATATTTTGGTGGTTAAAATTTATTTAGATCGGAATGAAACAATGTCTTTCGTACTCTTTGTCCTTTTGCATTTCAATTTGATATAAAAATAAATTATTTTTCTTACTTCAAAAACATTTGAAAATATATTTTTTTCTTCCTTTTGAGCAAATAAAGAAGTTTTATAATATGTCACACATTGCATCATGTACCATTACTACCATTTGATCAAAATTCATTTATATTAAAGTTATGTCAATATGGCAGATCATTAACAATTATTGACCTCTACATGTCACTGGAATCCCATGGAAATCAAATGCTTTTCCCATTAGCAGGAATCCCAAACACTTTCAAGCCATCTCAAGGGTTACCCTAATCAAGCATCTTCTTATCTCACCAGCAATCCTGCATTTGTATCAATTTTTAGAGAATGCAGTGTGTATCAGGCGCTCACAGATGCTGCACTTGTGGTTCATCTCTCATCCCTCTGAAAAATACCCTCCACACTAAACTACACACTACATCAATGAAGACTTTGACAATGAGTGTAAAGGCTTTCTGTAATGGGTGCTACACAGAACTGACAGTTTTCCAAGTTTTCTTGTGCCATCAACGCGTGCCTATCTCCCCCACAAACTCAGATCTGCAAATGAACACCATTGGCTTGAACTGGAAGGATCGCAGATTCTTTACACCTGACATTACAACAATATGGGCATTTGGATCACACGGGCTCAAATGTATACTTGGCTATTCTTACTTAAAGGGTGTGGGACTTCTACAACAAGTTGCACTGATAGAAAGTTCAGACCTGTCAACACACTAACACATATGACTTCAATTGAGGAATACAATACTGACTTGCACATGGAGATTGTAAATTCTAGAAAGACAGGCACAAAGAGAGAACATTGACACCTCTGACCTCATCCACCACTCCATGGATGAGGATTTTGACAGAACAATTGTTTCCAATGCTTCCCACACCTCTCTCTTATTGTTGTTACATGCACTTGCTGGGAATGTTAAAACCTCCATGATTTTGGCTACTGTAGTTGAAGGCACCCTTATTTGAATGCAGATTCCAGCAAATAAGGGTGACATCAAACATCGATTGTTATTTACGATAACACCTTCAGAGTGGGGGAGTTCTGGAAGTAAGCACCCCTTGGCTGTGCCTCAGGCAGGCACTTATTCTTATTATTCAAAACTCCCCACTCCTCAGGCATTACCCTACATGTAAAAACTTGTCAATTTTGTATTTTCATGTCGCTCCCCCAGCCTGAATCTTACCTATTTGACTTTTCCTGATTTACCTCTAACTTAGAGTAGAGAGGTCAATCATTGTACACTTAAGGTAGGGTTTTTAGCTGTTTTGAAAGGAGGGACCGTTGGTTATGATGTTCAAAGAGTACATGGGGCCCTCCTCTATGCGCATCTATCGCACTAAAAATGAACTAGATGCAACAAAGTTAGTATCCTTTGAAGTCAACTGGTTGTTTTTACAGAAAATTCTTGACGGAACAACTCATAACCTTTTTTCAAACCTCTCAAAAAATCCTTAAATATTATTCTGTTGCCCTAAGAGTTACAAGATGATTTGTAGAGCTTAAGATGATGATTTCATAACAGTTGAAATCGCTCAATTTGAGCAAAAAATGAGAAAATTATGCACTAATGAAATAGGAGGAGTCAAAAATGAAGAAAAATGAAAAGAAACATGTTTTGCAATTCGAAAAAAACATATTTTCTTTATTGCTTTTTGTGGCTGCTCCTTTGGCTTCGCATTTCAAAGATGACTTGTAAAAGTTGAGAACACACTCCTATAACATTTTAAGTCACTCAAAATGGAGAAGAATTGAGAAAGATCTGCCAAAGGCCAAAATGTTCGCTGATAAGCTAGTGTTCAGTGCTGGGCCAGTTTACACGACCTCATTTTAACTGAAAGTTCCCATATATACAAGGCCCAGTACAGCCTGGGCTGGGCATTCCGAATTTTCCAGTTTTCTGAGTTGTCATTTCAAAAAACAAGAAAAAAATGGCAGGTCGTTCCGCAGGGGAAGGTCCTGCTATATGGCCTGGGGATCTAAAATCTGGAAGTCCCCATAGCAGGAGCTTCTCTTATACATAATCATCCTTGTGAAAAAAAAGCAATGAGGCAAAATCTTTTCCTTTAGCGAATGGGTGCACGCTTGACCATTGTGATGGGTGTGTGGTCACGGGCTTGGCTATTGTCTCATGCGTCTTCAGCTGCTGGATGTCACTGATACCCAACCAGGTCCAGTAATGGTGTCCCAGAATTAGCCACCTTTTGATTCTTCGGCCCTACGCCTGCTAAGCTGTCGGTAATGGCCCGTGTGAAGAATAGAGTGTTCTTCTACCATGCGGTCGGTCTCTCTATGCGTTAGTTTCAATCTCCTCTTTTCACGGTGCTGCTTTTTTAAGGTTCTCGCCTGCTCCCGTCCGTGAATCGGCCACATATGGAAACGGCCCTACGCCTTCTGAGATGGTCGGCAATGGCCCCTGTGAGGAAGAAAGCGTGTTCTTCTACCATGCCGTCGGTCTCTCTGTCCATTACTTTCAATCTCCTCTTTTAATGGTGCTCCTCTTTTAACAATCTCGCCTACTCCCCCTTGTTCGTTGTTGTCAGAATCCACACTTCATCTCCTGTCTTAAATCCAGTGTGTAATTCCGTTCTCACAATATTTTCAATTCAGGGTTTGCTGGTTCACTTTTGCAACACCAAAAGTGCAATCGTTTTCCTTCTTGTCTTTGTCACGGGGTATATTTCTCAGGCTTACACAAAGTCGTCGTCATTACTTGCTTGTGTGCTTCCATAGTTTTAGGCAGTCTGTGGAAGTTGTGGGGTTGTGAGAGCAAGTGAATACAAAGAGTGCAAGCAAATAGAGAAAGCGAAAATGAACTACAATCGGGGAAACCAAGGGCCGCCCGTGTTTGACGATGAGCACAATACTCAGCAGCAAGGAGGTGGTGGGTTTGTCCCGTCTTCGACAGATCGCTCCAGTGACTATGTCCCTTACCCGCAAGTGGAGACATCTGCTGGTTATGAGGGGCAAGGGTCTCCGTTCGGGGCGCCTCCGATGGGGGAGCCCGCGGAGCCGAGTTCGCATCCGGACAACCGGGCTGCAGCTGAGCAGACCACTGCCGCTCCCGAAGAGCTGGCTTCGGGTGCTGGAGGCGGGCTCAGAGGACAGCAGAGTGGATTCGATGGGACGCAGACGGATAGAGGCTTCGTGGGGCAATCGTATACCGCTGACCCCGCTGCTGCAGGAGGGACTTCTTCTTTTCAGCAGTCCTCAGCGCAGCCTGGAGTGGCTAGTACGGCTGGCGTAGGGAAGCAACCTGGGAGTCCTTACGTTCAGACTGCTGAAGTGCCTCCCACTGGAAAAAGTAAGTGATGCATTAGGTTTCGAAATTGTGTGCAGAATATTCTTCGAGAGACAATGAATGTGTAGCATCCTTCCCATAGGATCTCTCGAATGTTTTGCGGGTGTTGATTTGTCTTGAATAAGAGGGATGATACGATGACAATACTCTCCTTTTGTGTGTTTGAGAAGGTGAATGCTGTAAGAGCTGGAATCAAAAGTAAACTCGCTCTAGGAGGAGCTCTGGCCAAAGAAGTAGATCAGGAATCTTGTTCTGATTTGGTGATGGATGCAATGATCCATGTTGACAGGTCCTATGAATCTAATTGTGGAGAATCTGAACAAGTGGGCAGCAAAGGCAGAAGGTCTTGCTGGAAATGTTTGGGGCCACTGTGAGTACCCTAACTTTTCTGTCATTTTTGGCAGTTCAAAGGTGTTGTGGTTCTTGGGTTCTCTTTCCAGTTGATCTTGTGTTCATCAAAGTTTGCTGTTGGTGATTGCTCTTTTGAGGCTGTGCATGCAAAAAACTCTGCAAGTAGTTAGCGTGCAAGAAGCACTGTGTCGTATTATCTGATTACTTTCTGGAATGTATGATGTGCAGTGAGAGTAGGGCCTTCAGTGACAGAGACAGCGTGGGGGCGGATGACCCATGGCACCCGACTATTGACAGAGGGAGGTTTTGAAGGAGTGTACAAGCAGACTTTTGGAATGGCAACAAATGAGCAGCTGCGAAAGACTTATGCATGCTACCTGTCCACCTCAACTGGTCCTGTTGCTGGCACACTCTACATTACAAACCTAAAATTTGCATTCTGCAGTGATAGGCCACTCTCATATGCACCTGTTCCTGGCCAAGTGGCATGGAGTTATTACAAGGTTATCATCTCTATTTCAATTTATTGTGCATTTTACAGCTTGCATGTTTTTCTTTAATGGAGTGTTCTGCAACATTGTGTGACCTTACTATTGGGCCACTAGGAAATATCTGTTCATGGTCTCAAAGCTGAATTTCAAACTGCTTTGTTGGATGTATTTGGCATGCAGGTTGTGATACCTCTTGAAAAAGTGAGAGAGGTCGTTCCTTCAGTGAATGAGAAAAAGCCAAATGAGAAGTATATCCAACTGGTGACAACAGATGGTCATGAATTTTGGTTTATGGGATTTGTGAACTATGACAAAGGTGTGATGAATATGCAGGATGCTCTCCGCAACATTGGTGTTGTAGATCCCCAAGGTGGTTTGAAGTCTCGATTTGGTGGAAACAGGAATACGGAAGTACCACAACAAACAGGATCAGGTCAGGGCTATGTTACCCCCAGCCAAGAAAATCCAGCACCAAGCTATTAATCTGCCTGCAACATGGGTCAACAGCCTCTAATGCTATAACCAATCTTCATACACCAACTTAAAGTGCATGTCAGGACACTGCAACTGAATGTTCAAAGCTATCAACACTTATAGTTGTTGAGTAATACCTGAGAAATGCATGATTAATTGCCATGTACAGGATGATGTTGTGTTCACATGATATGAATGTTTCTGGCCCTCAGTAGAGCTCAAGGAGGGTGCTGTCTGCCCCAGCAAGATGTTGACTTGGGGCTTGTACTTGAATGATTGATGTCAATATTTTCTACCAACTGCGCAATATTTGGATTGTACATTCCTACTGTCATCCTGTTCTATATTCTTTGCAAGAGCAAAACTTTTGGAACAATTGCAGGAACACTTATTTCTAGGTACAATGGAAGTGAGATGTGTGAAAAATGATGAGGAAAATCAAGAGACATGGAACTGCATTGTATCTGGCATAATTTCCATCATGACTTACTAAAGGCTTGTGAAAGATTTTCATTGTGCATGCAAAAGAAATGCAAAGTTGGAAAGCTTGAGCAAAAACGGTGGTGAAGTGATCTGTGAACTTTGGATACTGATCACCTTCTACACAGTTGTCCACTCAAAATTCTGAAACCAACATTTACCCATATTGCATTGAGTCTCAAGTGGGCTTTGTTATATTGGGATACCTTGTTTGTGAGGGACAATGTACCCTGCTTCTCCTTTTTCCTTCTATTCCAAGGTACCTTGCCCCTCATCCTACTCTATCTCTATATGTTGGCTAGACAAGAGTAACCCATTCCTGCTTCACTCCCATCCTTCTCCTACCCTTGAACACCCCTAAGAAATCAGAGGTTAAGGGTTATAGGTGGTGGGCTGCTTGGATATCCTGAAAACTGCAAAGTACAAATGGAAGGTGCTTCCCCATCCTACTAAAGAATACAACAAAACCTCTGAACTAACATGAGTGCACTAGATTACTTCACCTAATCATCATTTCTAATGAATTTGCATTGTACATATGCTTGGTCTCCTTCTCCATTCATGAAATCCATAACTATATCACATGGAATGTATGTTACATACACCTTTTGGCATTTTAATCCATCAGTATCGTGTTTATTGGTTTGTTGCACTTGAAGTCACCACAAAAGTTATATGTAATTAAAAGGACTCTGATTTCAAGTGCATCTTACCATGGTCTTGATTGCTCTTCTTGGCCATGTTAGGAATCCTCTCCTTATGCATTAAGAACAAAATATAGTCAGTAATAGACAATTTCACATTGTTATCTATTGGGAAATTATCTAATGTCTCATTATTGTCTTTAGTTAGTGTCATTTTCCTATGCAATGAAGTTGAAATATGTGTGTTACTACATTCTAACCTATGAAATTATATTCTACAACACGTGTGTCAAATTTGGTACTTATTAAAGCATTGTCAACCTGGTAAAAAGAGGCTTTCTGCTCTCCCATTTCCTCTTCTCTTTTTCTGCTAAAATATTAATGTAAATAGGTTCCTATTTCTAAACACACACAGGTTCTTGTTGCATGTCAAGTAATCAAAACAACTCAAAGATCAAGAGAAGAATGCAAACCAAAACAAAACCAAGAAGATGAAGTACCTGCAATAAGGTACCAAAAGTTATGTGCTCCTCCCATATGAAATTCAAATTCAAACTTGAATTGTAACTTGTAACTAGCCTGTATGTTTGATACTTTAACAAGAAGCTAACTCTACTCAATATTTATATTAACTAACAACTTACTAATGCCCAACCCTTTTAAATAACCACCCCCACCCCCCTAAAAGTATTAGGTGTCACTAGAAGAATGAGCAACCATTGCTTGGTCACTAGTTTGTGGCACTTGTTGGACATTAAGGACCTATTGAACCTTGGACATGTTGAAATCATTACAAATTGTAGCTTAAAACCACCTCCAATTTGAAAAAGTTCCAATTGAAACCAATTGAAACTTTGGGTAAATGACCTATTCACCTTTAAAATTACCAACACTTGGATGTTGGATGGTGAACATGTTGCCTCTTGGACTAGTGACATGGTGATCTATGTGTCTTTAATGGGTGACAACACAAGTTGATTGGGTCCTACTTCTCCTTGACTAGGACTACAAGAATTGTAACAACCTTGAAGAAAATATTTGGTGTATTTGGAGTGTGGATTATTTTTTGTAGTCAGGCTTACGAAATGTTTCCTAGGGTAGATAGTGTAATTTTGTAAGATACTCAGGGTGAAAGACATAACTTAATCAGATTATTAAGAGGGAAGGAATTATTTCATAAAGCATTGATTACCTTGGTTGTTACGTAATGTAATTCCTTGATGTTAGGGAATTATTGTGTGGACCTCGAGCTCCGCCTTCAGTGCTCACACAATAAATCCCTGATAGCAAGGATGTACCCTAGGGTGTTTGCACATTATGGTGATTTTATATGGACGTCACAATAGCAGTTTTTCATGTATTCCCAATATACAAGAAAATAAATAAAATAAAATTCATTGAAATAGTATAAAAAAGGACTCACTTATCTAAAGTTATCATAATCAACTTTCCAAGAATGAAAAAATCAAATCAAAATTGTGAATAGCCAATAAGCAATGAACTTTTGAATTTTGCTCACACTTTTTGTCCCACCTACAAAATTCATGCATATAGACTGTTATCTTATAATGTGTTAGTCTTATGTGTTTGAAACTTTGGGATATTGGATGACTCATGTCAAAAAAACAAAAATCTATTGAATGAATGAAATGTGATTTTAATTTATTATGTAATGGACTTTTTAAAATCTCAAAAATTGTAAGTATTTTAAAAGCCCTTTTAAGCATTTTAAAATAATTATTTTAAAATAATTCTTTTGTGATATTTTTTATATGTTTTTATAACATCATGATTTGAAATTTGAAATGGAAAAAATGTCATTTTCAATATCATCTAAATATTCATATTTTAAGCTAGTTTTCAACTACACTAGAAAAGGGCTTTGAAAAAGGATTTTAATTTGCCCAAATTGTGACACCATAATGTGCTTTTGCCTCCCATACATAGTTTTTAGTTCAAGGGTAGGTGGGATGTAAGCAAACTTTAAAAGTGCCTACACACAAACTTGAATCTTATGTCAATACATGTGTCCTTATTTACATGATGTTATGTGAGATTTCACAAACGTTTTTTTGCACTATGTCTCAAACTAAATTCTAAACCTTAGGATTGTTTATGGAATAAAATTGTACATGTACCTTGATAAACATATTTTCTAACAAAACTTCATTGAACTTTGGTAGATGATGTGAAAAGAAATAAAGGTCCATGTTTTTCAATTTATCAATAGTCATTTGCAACTTATTGATGTCACATTGAAGTTCTTGATGTTGTTTAGTTAATTCGTCCTCTAGTTGGTCCATTTGTCCACAATTTATTGACCAACCTTTTTAATAAACAAGTTGAAATGTTTTTCTAGGTCATTAATATTCCTATTGTGCATCATAAAAAAAACTTTTATAACAACATATTTACAAGAAATCATAACTTTTCATAAGGTTCAACTTGACTAAAATGTTCTCATTAATTAAAGGGGATGTTTACCCTGATTAAACACATGGTTTTTTTGATTAATGATTTTGGATAAAATAATTTTTTTGATTAAATGTTAATAAATTAGACATCTAATCAAGATGGCTTAGACTTAATCAAATTTGCCATACTAGTTTGACACTTGGATCCTACCTATTAAATCATCAACACCTTGATATTGGATGGTGAATTTTTTGCACAATAGTGTTCATGTCACATTTTTGGAAATTGTTGCAATTTGTTGTGCAGTGTTGTCTTGGGCTCATTTTGTAGTTCAAAAACCATGCCCCCCATATGAGTGTATGCAAGTGATTTTTTACAAGTAAATTGAGTGGGGTTTAATTGAATCAAGTGTATAACATAGCATATTGCTTTAATGTTGGACACTTTGACATTAACATTATAATTTTTTTAATTTACTAATGAACATAGTTAGTTATGTCTTTAATTGGTGGGTTAAATCATGGAACTTTGTCTCTTGTTGATTTGAAATGAGATGTTTCATGTTTGACTATGCAAGCCTTCTATGGCTAATGTGCCCAAACAAGAACCTTTGTCCAAGTTCATTTATGCTTTTGGTCATATATTTTCTTTCAAGGATTGTTGGTTCCACACATTGTTGGGTGAATATTATAGTTTGAATGCTCATTTTAATAGTAGTTGGTATTTCAATTGTTTTATTTTCTTTTTTCTTTCATGACCTTTAGTGGGTTGCCATGCAACGTTGACTTATTATTTATGTGTGTGTCCATTCATTGCAATTTTGTTACTAAAAAATGTGCATATATAATTATATGAATGATGGACAAATCATCATTAGATCTCGTCACATATTTATTGGCAAAATTTTTATTTTCACAAATTTAGTAATACGACCATGAGGACATCTTGCAATAAATTTATTTATTTTTGTCATTGAAACTTAGTACCTAATAAATGCCCGATATAACAATGATGACTTGATTGAACATGTCAGTTTTTTGACCCATTTGACTAATGTCTCATGAACTAATTGAAAAAGGATAACCTAATAAAATATGACTAGTCAAAAGGTACATGTTTATTTTTTTTTTCCAAACTTTAATAAAATAGTGTCACTACACCAATCAAAATAAACAATTTAACTAAATTGTATGGCTTGAAAAGCTATGAATTTTTGTAATGTAACCAAATTTTGGATTTATCAATAAGAGATAACATTATAATTGAAACACTTCCCAAAGAAAATACATTTAACCATTTAAAGGGACTCCATTCCAAATTTTAATTTTTTTTACGTTTCAAATAAGTTTTAGTACTTAATACCAAAATCATGGAAGTAGGCACCAAAATCATGGGGTACAATTAGAAAATGGTCTCCACCCTTTGCCTAATTCTAGAAGGGCCCATGTGTGGAATTGTAAGAAATTGCACTGTGCCACATTCCAAGGTAATTCAAAACGCAAAGGAAGTTCATTTGGTGTTAAATCATAAAGTAGTGTAAATAGGTGTGTAAAACTAGTCAACCTCTTCAAAATTTAAAGTGCACATAAGATTGACTAATAGGAAGTTATGAACAAATTCCTTAGCAATGAACATGTGTGTAAGGCATTGAAGGTCCTCGTTTAGGAAATTTCTTGTTGAAGTAGATAGGAAATCAAACAATGCAATGAACATTCAAGTATGCCATTTGATAAATAGAGATCTTGTTTTGCTAATCATAGTAAAATGAAAAGTTAAGCACAAGGGCACATGATAGCCATGAACTTTTGACATAAGATCCATACAATGATGAATTCTAGTCACACAAAAAAGAGTATACTAGCAAAACAATTTAGTTATTAAGTCCATAATATTTGGTGTAGGTAGCTCAATCACATTCACCAAATTTTTTGTTTCTTTTAACATTTTTGTGCAAGTTTTTTTATAATTGATAATGACAAGGAAGTTAAAGCTAGATTAAGTCCAATTTATAGTTATTTATAGATAGAAATCATCAATATGGTTCATCTCACCTAGGAAGTTCATAGACAAAGACCTTGAAACAACCTATAGGGTTATTTTGTAGCACAACACTTGCACTTCCTAAACAAAAGTTTTCCAAGAGATGGAATAAGTTTTCTATGGGTTCTTATCCTTCATTTCTTGATCATAATGCTTGTGAAACATTCTAACATATCATGTGAATGTACACATAATGCTTCTCATATATATAAAATTTTGAATTGAAGAAATGTCAACTATAAGCCAATTCAGCTCAAGCTAGTTGAAGAAGACCAATGTGATAAAATAAGTTTCCCCAAATTTGATGGCTTGAAGAAAACCAAAACATAAACAAGGCATTGTATGACATGGTCGAAGATTTCATTTTAATCAAAAAGTGGCCACCATTAAAAATGATCAAAATCACAATTTATAGAAACTTATTGGTGGAAGATTCAAAGCTTGGGGTACAAATAATCACCATTAATGATGAACCGCAACAAGCGAAATTTCACTTGGACAATAATAACAACAAACTACTATTCGGCAATAATGAAAGATTCCCACATTTTTCCTTTGTCATCATTTTCATTGTCATTTTCTTTCTTTTCCTTTTTAATTTCCACAAAATCACCCACTCTAACAATAACCAAATTCAAATCAATCACATTTTTTCCTAAGCGATTGTTTACACATTAACAACAAACTTACCATTTCATGCCGATGTTGTCACATGAAAAAATCACATTTTGCAAAACAAAATTCCAAAAAAAACCACAAGCTTTCAATTGCATCATGACAATAGAAATAATACTTTTATAACCATTCCTACTCTTCATGTATTATTCATCCATCAATCCCTACAACCTTTTGTAAAAACATTTGATAATCATGTTCATTGCATACACTTTTATACTCTAATCTTTGCATGACAATTACCTTTCTTCCATCAATTTTTAAACTTTTCTTGTTTTCCTTTCTTTCCCACCCATACATTTTATTTGGAAAAATTTCCTTTTATTAGAAACTCTCTCACACAATTTTGTTTAATGATGTATGATATTGATATACATCAATTAAATTTAGGATCATTTAGAAATTAAAATTTTTTGGATGACATTCCATTCAAAAAATGTTTTTTCCTCATTTTTAAACAATAAATGCATTATGATATATATTTATTTTTAAAAAAACCACTACCATATCAAAGAGGAAGATGGGCATTGCATTATTTTTTTAGTTTTCTTTTGTTTAGTAATGTTTTATGAACCATAAACATTAGGCCTTATGGCTGTTGAAAAACTATAAATTATATACTCTAGATGTCCATTAATTTCATCCAATTTTCTTTCATTTAATTGTTGAATCAAAATTAATTTTGATTCAAGATCAACTTTGAGTTCCAAAATGTTGTTATGGAAATTTGATTTTTTTTTTCTTGTGTTTAAAATAGCCAAAGGATGCCATCAAAATTTTAACTTATTGTGTACTATGATATTTGTTATACATCATTTTTTTGGGTGAAAAATGGTTCACTCTTAGTGTGTTTTCACCCCAAAACACAATTGCAATTGGGGTGAAAACATGGTAGAGTATATACAAAAAGTAATGTAAGCAACAAAATGTTAAGGTCTTTTAATAAAAGGACTAACAAGTAAATCATTTTATGGAAATAATAATTCTTTTTTGGGGTACATTATTTCTTAAATCTTATTCACATGGACTCAAAAACTAAAGTCATGTTCTTAAAAATACTTGCAAGTATTTGATGTGGACCTAAAATTTGTGATAATTTGAAAAATAAAGCTCAAGTACTTGAAAGTAGGTGAAATGTTTTTACAAATATTTGGTTTTTTTCAAGCACCTCAATATTGATATAATGGTGAACATTCTAATATAAATTTTTTAGTTAATGGAATTTGTTTTCATAATTAAAATCATTCCCAAACTTTTGAAAAATGATGATTTATTGGGGATACTTTTTGAGTATTTTTTCAAGTCCAAATGATATGACACAAATTATTTTGAATAGCTAAAGGTAGGTATTGATGCCCATGAAAAAAACTAAAATTTTCATTTGTTTTAAATGCTAGAGGAAGGTTAAAAGTTAATTTTTTTTTCTTATTTTCAAATAGAAAACAAGGTAGTAAATATGTACAAAATATCTTGCTTGCACACATTTGCAATCCTTCATTTTTTTCTTAATTGTTTATTGGGTAGTTGCAAACTATAGTGGCTCAATATATTGGTAGAAATTACATTCCGTACAAGTCCATACAAGATTTTTTAAAATGATTCAAATGGACATGGTTGTTACTTTTTATAGTTATTATTTTAATCTTTGAATAATACATGTTCAATCACATACAAACCTTTCCAAATTATGTGAAAATTTTATTTAATGTAGCTACTGTCATTGTTTAATTTGAAAGTCCTAAAAAGAAAACCCACAAAGTCCAAAAGAATAATGTTCCATTTAAATTTTAAAAAAAAAATGCTTTTGGGACAAAAAAAATTGAAAAACAAACAAAAATTACAACTTATATGGATCTATGAAAATATGGTCGAATTTTAACCATTCAAAAGTCCCCAACCATCAAATGGTTAAGGTTTTCAACGAAAAGATTCTTTGAATGAATTTATCATTTTGTATTAGTTATATATTGAGTTCCAATAACAAACTTGGAATGTGAATCAATATAAATTTTTTCCATTTTTGAAGTTTTTGTTAGACAACTATTCCATTTTTTTAAATTTCAAAAGTCCATTACCACTAACAAATGAATTTTTTATCAATAAATAACCACATAACTCTCTTCATAATGAAATTTTTAGTTTATATCTGAATCTTAATTGGTAGATTTATGGATGTATTAATCACCATATGCATTTGAGTAAAGGGTACCCAAGGACAAAACATGGTTTCATCACAAAAATGAGCCTTTATAGCTTGCATCTACCCTATTCACTAGTTTATCTATTGTTGAAGGAAATGGAAATGTTGATTTTGAAGACTTTTACACCATCATCTCCTTTCCACAACCATAGTAGTATCACATGGGGAAGGAAGAGTTGTTCCTCAAGTAGGGTAGATAGGCCGGTGTCCAAACATTAAAAGTGCAAAGGCCAAAGGAATCCTATCACTAGCTTGGTTGGAAGTAAGGTTTAAACAAAGTTTGTAGAACACCTATGAGTCATGACAAGATAAACCTTGTTCAAGCAACCTTAATTTTGTTTATGGTTGGGGGCATTGCAATAATAAGGTGTGGCATCCCACTATACACTTCATTCTTGTTGTGTGTTGTTTCTTTTCTTGGCAGTCATCCTCTTATAACAAATTGTAGTTGTTTTTGCTTTAATGTTGTTAACTATTGCAAATGGAATGGAATTTTTCATTGGTGGCCTCTTTTCATCTTAGCTTCATCTTTGCTTTTGTTTTGTTGATTTGATTCATTAAGGGTTTGTTTATGTGTGATGTAGGTGTGGAGTGTTAATGTTGATTTTTGGTCATGATCTTATGTTCAAATTACACCTTATTTGTCTTGATTTTTATTAATGGACAAAGTATACACTTTTAAAAGACATGTACACAATAATCTTATTATTCCTATATTACATGCATGTTCAAATTAAACATAATGCATATATACAAATTCAAAAGATAATAAAACAACTCTATGAATGTTATTGCAAATGAAGAAAAATCCAAAAGATTCAAACTCACCTCCTTAAATAGGCTAGGTGGTTTTACTAATAACTAAAATAGTTACTTAACACTAATTCAAAGATGAAACACTAATTAGTAACTAAAGTAGTTACCTAACTAAGTAGGAACTAATATATTAATTAATAATCAGTTAATTAACATTTATCTAGATTCTAATTTGACATATATACATGGTAACATCTAACTAACAAAATAATTACAAGTTTTAATTTAACATTTAAAAAGGTCAAAATTATATCAAGGATACATCTTTTTGGTTGTATTTTTTGTCACGTACCTAATCAAGTTGTGGCCACCCCACCCAACTTTTAATTCCTCTTATCTTTTAGTCTTTTCTTTTGTTGCATACTTGATCAAAGCATACACCTTTTAGTTTGAGTTTGTTTTCATATCTTATGTTTGCATACTTAATCAAGCTGCCCCTTATTTAAGTTTTATTTAAGTTATCTCTTGTGTAATTTTTTTAGTTGTTTCATTTGTTGAATACTTGATCAAGCCACAATCCCCCCCCATTCGAGTTTTTTTTGGGGTTGTTTCTTATGTATCCTTTTCTGATTATTTCTTTTATTATGTATTTGATCAAACCAACCTCCCCCAAGTTTGAATTCCTTTTCTAGTCATCTTTTGTGTTTTTGTATTTAATCATCTTATGTTTTCCCCCTTTCAATATCTTCTTCTAATCATCTCTTGTGTATCTTTTTTTGTTCATTTTTTTGTGTTTGCATACCTGATCAAGGTTCACCCCAAGTTTGAATTTTTCTTTTGGTTGTTTCTTGTGTATCCTCTTTTGGTCTTCTTATCGGGTGAAAATCCTTTAAGGTGTATCACATAGGACGAAAAGGCCCTAGTCTTTACTATAGTCCTTTTTTACCTTATATTTTGATCCCCATAAAAAATAATGAATTAAAAGTTGTCAAAATTTTCGGAAGGATTATATTTTAAATTATTACAATTATAAATTCCTTCATAATCATCCATAAATGTGTTTTTACATGGTAAAAAAGGACTAGGTAAAAAAAGGCAAAAAAGGTTGACATTGTGACAAGATTTTGGTACACATTAAAAAATTTGCACCTTATGGTTGTTTTTTTTGTTTGTGTACTTGATCAAGCCACATGCCCTTGTTTGAGTTGTTCTTTTGGTGATTTTTTACGTACATGTACTTAATCAAACCACCCCCTTAGTTTGAATACTTCTTTTAGTCATCATTTATACTAGTCATGTGTTCACGTATTTGGTCAAGCCCCCCCTTCACTAAAGTTTGAATCCTTATTTTGGTCACCTTGCCCCCTTGTTTGAATTCCTTTTTTGGTCATGATTTGCCTTTCTAATTATGTATTTAATTTTCTTCACCCCCCCAATTGATGATCTATGCTTTTGGTCATGTATTTAAAACCCTTTTGCCCTCCCCCAAAACCCCATCCTCTTTTGTTCCTTATTATTTAGGGATATAGTGTTGCAATCTTACCACATGTCCCGTTGTAAGTGTTTGAGATTTTATCCTTGCTTTGGCCTCTTTTTGAATTTTTGTTAAAAAACCAAGGTAGCTTGTTTCTCCTATTGGGTCAACCATGTAATTAATTTAGAGGTCGAAAGGGTTACATGTCATGTCTAAGCCACATTGTTGTGCCAACGTTATTCCTTTTAAATTTACAGGTGAACCATGTCCATCTAAAGTTAATAGATGGCAATTGGATGGAAATTTGCCACTAGGCATTGACCTCATAAAGAATGAGATAATTTTTTGAACATAAAACAAATCATCCATGTTTTTTTTTTCATTGCCATGCATGTTCCTAGTTTGCAATTTCTAGTGTAATTATTTTTAATTCTTTCACCTTTGAAAAGGTAGAACCTCAATAGAAATCCTCTTGTAATGTTGATGCCACAATCAACTATCATTCATTCCCTAGACTTGACAATAGTGATGTACAATTGCTATGAACTTCTATTGGCTAGAACCTGAGCTCCTAATTATTGTCCAACCTAGGTGTTTGTCTCATCATAGTTCTAGATGTGATTTATAAAATAACTGTGTTAGTTGTACAAAGTTGTTAAATTCTAATAAAATGACTTACATGTTTCATTTGTTAAACTTTATGTTTTACAAACTTCAAGTCCTACAAGTCTAATGGTTAATCTTGGATGTTTACGCTTGGACCAATATCACCATGAATTCCTTAGTATTCCATCTTTGAATTATGTAATTTAGGTTTGGGTAAGTTTTGCTACCTTTAATTTGAGTTGCTATTTGAGTTGTGATTCACATCCCACATTCTTGCATACCAAGTATCTAATTGATAATGGTTACCTCTTTTTCATTTATCAACAAACCTAGTGGACCTTGTTCTTTGGATTTGGTCTGTTGTTGAGGTATTTAATAATAATGTGAGGTATAATATTCCAAAATTGATTTTCTTCAATGATATGACACCTCTTTCCATTGCATCCATAGACTCTTTTAAGCCCTTTGTTGTCCATTTGTTTGTTTGATTTATAGTTCCATTTTTGTTTGTCCTTGTTGATTTAGGACTTTTGTTTTGTCAAGGTGGTATATTATCCTTGTTAGTTGTTTGATTCAGCAAACAATTCATCTTCTTGCAAGGCACATTATGCCCTTGTTTTTTCTAAAATCGAACAAAGATCACATAAATTCAATCAAGTTAGGATATTTCTCAATGGCATGTGACTTTGCATTAAAAAATTGAAAGTTTTCCCATACAAATTTTTTGTCTATGGTTGTTGTGCAAATTGTTGGAGTTTGAAATTACAATTTGAACTTGATGAAACTTACAAGATGCCACTCTTCTAACATTTGTGACTACTTGTGGAATAGCTATTTGCTTAGCTACCTAGCAATAGTATATGAACTTGAATTTGTCATTGTAAATTATGTCTATGGTATCAATGGAATCATCAATGTGGTCTTCTTGTTTTACTAACTAATTGGTCTTTTCTAATTTTGATCTTTTCATTATTGTAGGAAATTGGTTTTCTATGCTTTCTTCAGCTACCTTTTATCTACACAATCTGCATTAGGTTCAATTTCATCCTTTCTCTTCACCTTGTTGCAATCTTCTTTTGATTTTATCACTTTTCAACTAAGTAATAAGTGCTCAATAAAACTTTTGAAATCCTCTTCAACATAATCTAAAAGTGCATACATATTTGAGAAAATAGCAAAACTTGCAAAATGTGAATGGAATGAGTTGTCCTAGAATTGAGATCGTGATTGTTTTGTTGACGAGAAAAGTAAGAAACAAAGGCAAATTTCAACTTGCCTTGTAGATAAGGTCTCCCAAGTTCATACTTGCCATTTCATTTTAACTGTAATCTTTTGCAAAAGGAACAATTTTTTCTAGTGGTGGGTATAGCCCATCCCCATTTCCAAACAAAACTATTCCAATATTCGTGGGGCCCTTTGTTTTTAAAAGAATGACACTTCTTTTTGTCTAGGTGGGTATAGGCTTTCCGAACAGACCTGTCCAATATTGGTGTGTCCACCTTTTATAAAAGGACATTTTTTTCTAGTGGTGGCTATAGCCCACCCTAATTTCAAACACAACTATTCCGATAAAAGTGGGGCCAGTTTCTCTCAATGAACGTTTGGTCATAGAGGTGACTCTGACCGTTAGAAGGGGCTAACTGACATTGATCATAGGGGACCGACTGAACCAAATAGGTATTTGATAATGGGTAGGTGTTTGGTAATGGGTGTTTCTACCTAGGGGTTTCCTTCTGCTAAATAATGTTGTCTGTGTGCCGTCGACGTTGCACCATGCGGGACTACGGCGGTGGTGACGATGACTACGACTTCTTCATGAGTGTGTTGTTGCTCGACCAGCTGCTCCCCTTCAGTTAGTGCCATTGTTCGACAAAAATGTAGCGGTGAGACGCCATGCGGGTGGTATGCTACAATGGTCTCTTCATGTCTTCTCTTATACTGTTGACCCGGTCTCACACTCCTATGATGCTTGCTATCATCAACTCGATTCTGTTTTTGTCTGTAGAAACATCTAGATCCAACTATTCATTGAGTAATTGTCCATGTGTGTTGTTTTTAAATAGTTTGTGATGTGCTCCTTGAGACGTCATTTTGTTTCACCTCCAGGAATTGTTGGTTGCAGTCTTGTGTTTCTGGTCTACAAATTGTTCATGACTTGCAAGAGTCCACTCTTTGTAAATCAAATGCTGGTCTTGCAGAGCAGGTGGAGAAGATTCTTGTGGAAAAGGTTCCATTGTGTTAATTCTGCTCATAACATCTAGAGGTGTCTCGTGAGGTATGTAACTTTTCACCAATTCACAAATGGCAGGTCAGAAACTTATTGTAGAGAAACTTTGATGGGAGTTCTTCTCAGATCCTTCCCATTGGTGGGATCAAAGGTCAGAGAAGGTAAATGGAAACGTTTGCCATCGTCACAATTCTCTTGCAGGAATGCAGTATGTTGTTCTTGGTTTTGTGAGTTCTTATGCCCTAGGCTGCGCTGCTGATCAGGTGCTTTAATTTTGGGTCGTCGTGCAGTGCCAAATATCCAGATTTCAAACATAGGAAAACGCAGCAAGCACTCTGGTTTAATGGTAAATTTTAAACCACCATGGGTGGATGCAGAGCTGGCTGCATTGGTAACAGGGGCTGTACAATTGAGTAGTCTTTTGTGGAATACTAGGCTTGGAAGAGATGTTAAGGGTGGGGAAGGTGAGAAGACAATGGAACCCTTTTACCAAACGCAGCAAGAAGCAATTATTCCCAACAGGTTCACTTTTGTTTCAGTGATCAATGCCTGTGCTAGTCCATGAACACTTGAATGTCGCAGATGTGTCCATACACAGATCATACAAATTGGCTGTGATTCAGATCTCTATGTGAATATGCTCTCATTGACATGTATGCCAAATGTTGGGGCCTAGTGGATGCTTGGAGAGTGTTCAACAAGATACCAACATGTGATGTGGTTGCTTGAATTGGTATGATTTTTGGACATGTGAGATCAGAAGGCATGGAAACCGTTTCAGCAAATGCCGTGCGAAAGGGTGCAGCCAGAACCTATCCACCTTTGTGGGGGTGCTGACTGCATGTGCTAGTTAACACAGATTATCAAAAGGGGTCATGAGTCTAACATCATGTAGGTAGCAGCCTTGTTGACATGTATGCCAAATGTGGGAGTCTTGAGGAGGCTTGGAGTGTGTTCTATAGGATGGCTGCACAAAATGTTATTGCTTGGAGTGCTATGATTTTGGGACATGTGCATTGTGGGGATGGGCAAAAGGCGGTAGCATCATCTTGACAAATGCAACGAGAACAGGTGAAGTCTGTCACTTGAGAACCTGCACAACTATTGTAGTGTATTTGAAGCTTATGTTCTACAGTGTAATTTCCAATCAACAGGGGGCCAGGGTTTTGGATCTTGTAGTGAGTTCTTCTGTTCAACAGCAGGTTCTTCCACCTTCTCAGCAGCTTCTCCCATTCTTGAGGTGGGATCTTCCATGCTTGAGGTAGGTTATTTTGTTCTCCATTCATTTTTTCTTTCAAAAGTTTCTTCATTTTTACGCTTGGTGACACCTGAGGAGTGGGGTAGTTCGAGTAAACCCCCCTCAATTGGGCCTCAGTTGAGGGGAGCTTACTTCCAGAACTCCTCATTCCTTGAGTGTTACCCAACACTTTCATGGGATTTTAAAGTTTGTGTGGCAGTGTGTCAGTGTAGTTACACTTGAAAAATGCTAGACATATTCATGAACATCATTTAGAGCAGCTGTGAGTCCACCGTGTGTTTGGGTACTAGCCTCATTGACATGTATTCCAAATGTGGGAGCATATAGGATGCATGGATTGTATACAACAGGATGGCCACTTGTAATGTTGCCACATGGAATGCTATGCTTGGAGGATATGCCATGCACAGGTATGGTACCAATGCTCTTGAACTTTTTGAACAAATGTGTTGAGAAGGTGTAGAACAAGAAGGGTTACAGGTCTCGCTTGTTCTTCCGTCAGCTTGTAGCAATGCAGCGCTAATGGATGAAGGCCTGTGCTACTTCAAATCCATGGGGCCTGTTTATAGTATTCCTGCAACAATTGAACCCTATGCCTGCCTGGTTGATCCTGTAGGCTGTGCGGGCCATCTGCACATGGTTGAGGATGTGGTCAAGACAATGTCCTGTGAATTATATATTTTTGTCTGGGTGGCCTTGCTTGGTGCTTACAGTAGAGTTCATGGGAAGTGGAGATGGGAGGAAGTGTTGCCAAATGAGTTCTTGAATCAAACTCTGGGGATGCAGCAGGTCATGTGGTCATTTCAAACATTCAAGGACAGAGGTTGTGGATGGGTGTGATGAAGGACCCAGGTTGAACCTGGATACAGGTGAATTGTGAGGTGCATAGATTTGCAGTAGATGATCAAGACCTTCCTCAAATAAGTGAGGTTAATGCTGAACTAAGGAGATTGTCCATGCAGATGAGTGATGTTCAGTACGTAGCAAATACCAAATTTGTGTCACTGGATCTGGAGGAAGAAGAAAAGGTCAGTCGACTGTGGAACCACAGCGAGAAGCTGGCTATAGCATAATGTGGGCTCATCAGCACTTCTGGTACTTCACTGCACATTTTCAAGAACTTGTGGGTATTTTGTGACTGCCAATCTGCCACAAAGTTTATTGCGACAAACCTCTTTGGAGAGCATTACAGTGGAAGATGGTATTTGTTTTCATCAGTTTGAGGACAGTCTTTGTTCTTGTTGCGATTACTTGTGATGTCAGTGCTGTGTTTTCTCAGTAGTTCTGGATTATGCTCTTCATACTTTAAAGCTGGGTTCTTGATAATCTTTCACTACAACAGGAATAAGAAGATCCGCTGTTCACCAGAACAAGTGAAATGTGGGCACTGTTTGAGAATTGGAGCCAGGGATCACCCAGACCAGAATACAAGTATTTTTCCACAAAGGTTGATCTGGTTGCTATCAAATTGGATAGGGGTGACATCAATGGAATTTTACTATCTTGGTTACTTCATTGATCATCTGCTAAGTTTTGAGGAGCCTTGGTTTATCAAGTTCCAATGCTATGGAGTGTGAAGGGAGATGAAAATGGTCGTTCCACAGCTATGGGACACATTGTGCTCTGATTTGTCACCCATAACACCAGGTGGGTTTTCAGGTCTGAATAATCATCTACAAATTACACTCACATGATAGACATGGGTGCTCATTTGATGATTTTTGAGCTTTGTAGTTAATTTACTATGGAGGTCCTGAAACAAAATATGGCACTAAACAGTGTGTGTGCATGTTTGGTCAGCCCACACGAACACTCTGTGCCTTCTTAATGCATATGGAATAAAGTTTAGAGAAGGTGATATTGAATCTCAATTGTGTTGTTCAGAGTCCAGACCTTCATAGATCAGAGAAGTGCGCTGGTAGTATAAGTACTCATGACTTGTGGCCTTTGTGTACACCAGAACTTGTAAGCTATCCAAGTTGAATGCTGCTATATAGAACTACTCATCACTTGATAGCCTATTATTCGAGGTAATCATGAAACTGAAACCCCTCTCAGCTGTATTCCAAGGTATAGGCAAAATGCTGAGCTTTCAAATTGAACAATAGAAATTTCAGGAAATATTTATGTAAAATTGGCACACAAGGAATGGCCGCACATTTTGCTTTACCTAGATGTGCAGTGACTGCAGACCGCAGACTTCAACTTAACAAAGGAACAAGGAAGGGAAGGTTTTCCCACAACTACCTCAGTGCCTTGGCAGCTTGGACACAGAGTATATTATTTTCTAAAATGTACAAATTTTTCAAATTTGCTTTTCAAAAATCATTGCTTTGTGAAGGATTTTAAAGAATCTTTGAGGATATTCTGGAAATATTTTATTTTCGACTATAATTAATCAATTAATTATTCAATAGACATGTGTTGAAGCTGTGTCTGTACCGAGGTATTGAAGAAATATTCCAGGTCAACAGAGACATTTGTTCACAAATGATTGAAGAAGTGTGGTCAATAGGGAATCAATTAACCATGAGGTGTTTCCTGTAGAGAAAGAAATTTTCATACAGCTGATCATGACAAAGTCAGACAGATCACTATATTTAGTGGAGGTTGAATCTAAGGCATGATGAGGCAAATGTCCTTACCTTTGCAATTCAAATTAAAATGGTTTCAAACACTGAATCTCTGAGTATATGCACTTCTGTCAATGTTGCTCCATGGTTCATTCCACCAACTCGCCCTTGCCTTCACAATTCAAAGTCAAATTGTGTCAAACACTGAATCTAAACGTAATGCACTTCTGTCAATTGATATTGCCTGATGGTTCATTCCACCAGCTACTGTATGATCTCTTTTTAATTCAATACACGATGTTGATGATATGATGCTCTAACTGAAGAGCAGTAAGGTAGACATAAAATTGCATATATGTACACATAAAATCAGATTGCAAGTGCCTGAAAGTGTCAGAATCATCAATGAATCCAGAATTACATGGAGCTCCTGTTGATAATTGATCAGTTGGTGTCATTTGATGATCAATTTGCAAGTCATTGGAACATGTTGCTATTTGCACAGGCAGTCTCATTGATGAGACTGAGTTTGACAATGAGTTTAAAGAAAGATGCAATCAAGTAAACAACAGACAACCACATACCTCATTTGATACGTTTTGGTTTATTGCACAAACTGGAATGAAATAGGACAAGGTTTGCAGAGGTGCAAGACAATGAGAAAAAAGCAAGAATTCACAGTCAACTTTGAAACACCTATCCTTATTCCTTAAATGACTACTATATCCTTGAGCAAACACACATGTTGCTTGAGTCATTTCACAGTTGACAGATCCAATTGCTGTTCAGCAGTTACAATACTCCCACAGTTCACTGAATTGTGTCATGTGAGGTCAAAAATAGGAAACCAAAAAAGCTCATATGATACTTTCTGGTTAGTTGTTTCAAAATGAAATGAAATAGAGCAAGGTCTGGAGAGAAGTGAGATCGATATTCAGGAGAAATATACACACCATTTCAAAATTAAATCTGCTGCCCATCCTTAATAACAAACTACTGTATTATCCTTAATGGCACATGCCATATGTCACAAGTGAGAGTCATTTCACCAATGAGTCTTGACACCCAATTGTATTTCATGAGTAGAGTTTAACTCTACTTGCAGTTGTTTGGGAGTGGTTTGCCGCAAAGGCCTGGGTTCCCATGGCGGAAACTGGGAAACTGGCCACCCCTTGGATTTGCATGGCCCGTGGAATGGGACCTGCAACGAGCACGATATGACAATGACAAAAGTACGAGTGCATGATGCGGTATGGTGCAAGCAAACCCATTTGTCAGAACTCCTATTCAACATCAAAATCGTACAGAGAAATCTGGCAAAAAAATTAGGGGAAGTATAGACATGCGTCCAGAGTTCTCAATACCTGTGAGCATGTTGTTGGTGAAGTCTAAGCCATCCAAACTGGGATAGAAAGTCCCACCGTAAGTTGAAGGAATCGGGCCAGTTATTTTGTGTGGCTGATGCCTATCTCTTCCAAGTTACGGAGGTTGCCGAGTTCCTTTGGGAGGGGGCCTGTAAGTTGGTTGTTTCCAGCGAACAACTTTTGTAAATTTTTCAGCTTTCCAAGTTCGTGTGGAAGTGGACCAGACAATTTGTTGTATCCAACGTCGAGAATCTGTAGCTGCGTGCTGTTGCCGATGGCTGCGGGAATTGGTCCATTTAGCTTGTTGTTTTCGAGGAAGAGAATAAACAACACGGGCTTGATGTTGTAGAGCTCCCTGGGAATAGATCCGGTGAATTGGTTGAAGCTTAAGCCAAGTTCACCACTTAGCACCCCTGTCAAGGTTATGCCTCCCAACCACTTGGGAATGGGACCGGATATCTTGTTGTAACCTAGGTCAAGGTAATCCAATTTCTTCAACAGGGTGATCCTCGTGGATCCAATTGACTTCATTTGGTTGTTTGCAAGATACAAGCTGTTGAGGTTCTTGAGATTGCCAATGGAGTCAGGAAGGCCACCAGGAAACTGGTTGCCATTGATCCAGAGGTTTGTTAATTTGATGAGATTACGAACCTCTGCAGGGATGCTTGGACCACTCAATTGACAACCGCTTAGTGACAGACTCAGAAGGTTTGTGAGGGTGAAGATCGGGGAGGAATGGAGAAGCGGAATCTTAATTGGAGATTGGTGAAGGATAGTGAGTCAAGGCCGTGAGGCCGCTGAGGGAGACGCCAAAATTGGAGCCATCAGCTTTTGGATCTACAATGAGACTACTGCTCCTGACACAATTCCGACAATTTGCCCACATGTTTAGTGAGTTCATCTTGAATGTGTATTGCCGCAAGTGACGCCCTGCACGCACGAGGCCAGTAACAACACGTTAGGCTAAAAACATATTACATCTTCTAATCCCATTCTACTTTAAGAATTAAAAGTACGAAATCTCGTTGAATTATCGTTAGGAAATGCAGGCTGTAGGAGTCCTGTATTACTGTGGCACGACACATAGCTCACTGTAAAACATAGTTGCAAAATGTGATGACGCCTATGACCTATAATGTGCAATCAAATCGTCAACTTTAAAGTCCAGCGAGGAAGAAGTAGCCTCACCCTCCAGATGCAGCAGTCAGTCTGCGCATCCCAATCATTGAGAGCCCCTTCCGTGTCAATGAGCTGAGCTTTGAACTCGAGGAGGGCATCTCTATCAGAAGCATTACACATCGTTGTCAGGCTTCCACTAGCGAGGGAACACAACAGCATTAGCAGCAACAGCTCAACGGTAATCTGCCCATTTTGAGCTCCAGCTTGAAGCAGGAGATCGGTATGAATCTCTAGCAGACATAAATGCACTAGGGGAAGCTGGCCAGTTGAACTTGCAAATTGTAAGAAGCTCTTTACGGTACTAGAGAGGCAAACCTTGCCGTGAAATGGGGATGCTTCCACTTTTCATGCCGTCTTCTTATAGGTGTTCATCATCGACCTCAAACCGTGGCCAGGAAGGTGCTACATGGAATACCCTTTGCTTGGCTAATTTTGCTAAGTTGGCATCTGTTAGTTTTTGTTAGTTCGCCATGTTGACGTTTCCTATTTTGCGAAGTCAACTTCACTAAAAGCATTAGGATTCTACTCTTTGGATAGGTTTAACACTAGTTGTCCCCAGACGAGGTTTTTATTTTCAACATTGAAATGTAGTCACACTGGTGATTGTCCATGAGAGGAATTAGCCAAATTTGGGTACTTGAGTCAGAGGGGAAAGCCAAAATTTTTAAGAATCATGCTATATTTTTGTGACCTGCTGGAACCTATTGTCTAAATCTGGCAACTATGGGCCATTTTTCTCATAAAAATCCTTTGTATGAGTTACCCTGCAATTTTTTGGTTGCCAAGTGGCAAAAATTCGTCAAAATAAAATAAAACGTTGGTCCACAATTAATGTTAAATTGTTAATGGGCTGCTTGCCAATTTATGCTTGCCAACTCTATCACAAACGAACTGGAAGCCAACTGCAGTGAAGAACATAAACCTGTCCATGTATGCCATGTCCAGTCGATATACTCTTTGTTGCGTACAGTGTAGGAAATTTAAATATTTTTAAACATCTAGAGTACTCGTGCCTCCTCCTCCAGTATCGACAACTGCACGAATGTTATCATAGAAGGCTGCCTTCAGACAAACTTGGAAGGCGGAACACGCATCGTATCTGAGAAGCTACATATTTGGCGCGACCTAAAAATCGTGTCTCTACGGAAACCCTATGTGTAGTGGAGCTTGAATGTCAGGCATGATCAGGCAATAATCCTTGGCTTCGGAATTCAAAGTAACATTTTCTCAAACATGGTTGTAAGGGGAGTTTTAAAACTGAGTTCAAAATATGTTTTGAACGTTTTCTGAAAAGGGGAAAAAACTGCATGTCATAAAAACCAGCCTGTGCAAAAGCCTAAAAAAACATTGTCAACACAAGTGCAAGAAAACACTGAATAGATATGAATTCTCATATGCTCTTCTGTCAATTTTGCGAGGAGTTTCATTCCACCATCTGGTCTACGATACATTCTGAAATCGACACACCGTGTTGATGATATACTGCGAGCTGAAGAGCAGCAAGGTAGACATCAGATTATATAATTACACACACACACACACAAAATGAGATTGCAAGTGCCCGAACTTTAGCACAAACTTGATATTCAGAATTATCAAATCACTCCGGAATAAAATGGAGCACTTGCTGATATAATTGATCAGATGGAGGCCGTAACAGCTCCGAAAAGGAAAAACAATCAAGATCGCAACTGCATTCTACGCCGTTTCACGATCAATTCACAGATTGATCAAAGCTTGTTGCCAGTTTGCGCGGGCTGTATCGTCGATGACCGCTAGTGTGACAACGAGTTTGAAATATAGGGTAAGCAACATTTTTGAGGCTCTTCCTGGGCTTGAGAGTCCAGCGAGCCGAGGTGTGCTCGGCTCCCTCGGCTGGGATCGAAAACCGAGGAAGAGTCGAAAAAATGTTCCTTACCTTTCGGAAAGAAACTTCAAATTTTGGGAACCTCACAAAATGGAAAAGTCCTTTCCTGATCAAATTAAGGTCCTCCACGAGTGAAAGGTTCGCTGTTGGAAGGGACATTCTGCCAAGGGAGGCCACTGGAAATGCATGAAGAAAATTTGAAAATTTCTAAATACTCAAGATGCAACCAACAAGACGACAGAAACCACAAAACGCATCTGATATATTCTGGTTTCTTGCATCAAAATGAAATGAAATAGAGCAAGGTCTGCGGAGGTGCGAGACAGTGGTCGAAATGTAGGCAACAATTCAAAATCAATTGTTTTCGCCTATCCTTATTCATTAACAAAGTATTATATTTATCCTCAATGGCACATGTCACTTGAGTCATAATTTCACAGTCGAGTGTTGACACCCCAATTTATTTCATATGTAGAGTTTTTAAAATCAGCTACTTGCACTTGTTTGGCAGTGGGGTGCCGCAGAGGCCTGGGTTCCCAGGGCGGAAAACCTTCACGGGTAGGTTTTGCATGGCCAGTGGAATGGGACCTGCAGCGAGTACGGTGACAATGACAAAATTATGAGTGCATGGTGCATTGTGATGTTGCAACCCATTTGTCAGATCGTATTTAACATCAAAGAAATCCTGCGAAATAGTCCAGAGAAATCTTGCAGTTGGAAATTAGGGAAGTCTGGATGTGTCCAAAGTTTGATGTACCTGTGAGCATGTTGTTGGTGAAGTCTACGGGTTCAGGGATATCGGGGCTGAAAGGACCGTAGTTTGAAGGAATCGGGCCAGTGATTTTGTTGTGGCCGATATCCATCTGGTTGAAGTTGGGGAGGTCGCCGAGCTCCTTTGGGAGGGGGCCTGCCAACTGGTTGTTTGCAGCGAACAGCTCTTGAAAATTTTTCAGCTTTCCAAGTTCATGTGGAAGTGGACCAGACAATTTGTTGTCTCCAACGAAAAGAGTCCGCAGCTGCGCACAGTTGCCGATGGCTGCGGGAATTGGTCCGTTGAGCTTGTTCTTGTTGAGCCCTAGAATCAACAACTTGGGCTTGATGTTGCACAACTCCCCCGGAATGTATCCGGTGAATTGGTTGTCGTGTAAGTTGAGCTCACCATATTGCACTCCTGTCAAAGTTATGCCTCCTAACCACTTGGGAATGGGACCAGATAGCTTGTTGTAATTGAGGACAAGTTGATCCAGCTTCTTCAGCAAGGTAATCCGCGTGGATCCAATTGAGGTCATTTGATTGTTCTCAAGATGCAAGATATTGAGGTTCTTGAGATTGCCGATGGAGTCAGGAAGGCCACCAGGAAACCGGTTGCCGTCGAGGGTGAGCGCGGTTAATTTGACAAGTTTACCAACATCTGCAGGGATGCTTGGACCACTGAATTGACAGTCGGTTAGTGACAGACTCACAAGGTTTGTGAGGGTGAAGATCACGGGAGGTATGGAGAATCTGAATCTTATTTGGACATTGTTGAAGGACAGTTGAGTCAAAGCTGTGAGGCTGCTGAGGGAAGCGGCAAAACTCGCGCCGTTCACTTTTGGATCTACAATGAGCTTTCCGTTCCCTATACAATTCCTGCAATTTGCATTCACGAAAAGTGAGCCGACCCTTGAATGTGTCCTGTCGCAGAAGACTCCCTGCATAACGCATCAGACCATTCACACGTTAGGCCAACAAGTGTTACATATTCTAAGTTCGTTCTACTTGAAGGTTCAGAAGTACGAACTCTCGTTTTCTAGGACTGCTGAGTAAAACTATCCTTCCGGGATGCAGGCAGCAAGAGTCACTGTAATGTATGACAGTGACAGGACAGATAGCTCACTGCGAAAAGCTTATGAAATGGGATGAGGCCCGTGATATAAAGAGTATTCAAGTCACCAACTTTGAAATCCAGAGAAGAAGAAGTAGTCTCACCGTCCAGACGCAACAGTTAGTGCTCGCATCCCAATCCTTAAGAACCCCATCCGCGTCAATGAGCTGGGCTTTGAACGCGAGGAGGGCATCTCTATCAGAAGCCCTGCACACCGTTGCCAGGCTTCTACCAGACAAGGCACACAACATCAGCAGCAACAGCAACGATGATGATCTCATCATTGTGACCTCCAACGTGAAGCAGCAGATGGGTATAATTCTTCAGAATATAAATGAACTAGCGGAGACTCTGGCCAGTTGAACCTACGAAACTATACGAAGCTCTGTACGGTCCTCGAGAGGCAAGCGTTGAACGTGCAATGATGATGCTTTCCACCTTTGTCATGCCCACTTCTTATAGTTACTTATCGTCGGCTTGAAACCGCCTGGAAGTTGCTAATACCGCTTGCTGGGCTAACTTTGATAAGTTGGCATTTCTCATTTTGCTACTTTGCCAAGTTGACACTTCTTGGTTTGCCAAGTCCAGAATCTCCGGCCACAGTGAACCAGCACATACGAGTGCACCATGAAGGATGAATGGTAAGTGGTCAGGAAAGAATTTTCTGTTGGGTTTCAGTTCCCTAGCCAACCATGGTGGTTAGCTCAGTTGATTTTTTTTTTCTACCTACACACTAACAACTCACGAGCAGGGTTGACTTTTTTGAGTGTAGGAGTTATTTCAATAGAAAAATAATCAGATCCCCCTCAGCGCCTGAATCTATGCCAGTGGTTACTACCATATTCTAGGTTCATAATAGGATCCTGCTGAACTGCGGTAATACTGAAAAATAATTTAACAGGACAAAGAACATTGACTTGGTCTTTTGCTGAATAAAAGAACATGTAAAACCGTGCTGCATGGTTTTATGCAGAACCATGCAGGGCTGAAAAACATGTGCAAGAAGACAAGAAACATGTGCCGGACAGAGCTTGATTGGTGGGGGGGGTATTTAGCATCTTGCGGGCGGGAGTGGGACACCCAGAGGATAGTGGGCCAGTGTCTCAAACCAAGCGGCTCCATAAATCACGCGGTCCACTTGTCTTGCGTGGTTTGTCTGAGTTTACACTTGTGTGAGTGTACATTTATGGAGCCGTGTTGTATAATCAGAATAGTGCGAGAAAAATAACATAATTTAGTGCACGAACCAAGGACAGCCTAAGCTCTTGCAAGATCGCCTATAATAATAGTAATAGAACAACTGTCAGCCTAATCCCATGTCTGGTCAATTTACTAGTAAAATTGCAACAGCATACAATCAACACTTTGTTAGGTGGCATGGTAAGACCATGCTGGATGGATGATATGTGGACAGGAAAAACAGTTTTTTCATTGTATTCCTGTCCACCACTAACCACGTTTTGATCATAGTTGTGTCACCAGGGTTGATTATTTGTTCGTGAAGGTTAAAACCTAAATGAAAGGTTGTTCATTCCTGTGTAGATCTTCTCGTAGTGTAGGATCCCACCTTGTCTCCATAGCTAATTAGTGTGATTTGTGCACTTCAGCACATACTGTAATATACTGAATGAATTCTAGAAAGGAAAATGGTACTCCTTGTTTAGACTAAGTCTGCTATTCAGAATTGAATTTTGAATTTTTTTCAAATTTGACCAAATAAAAAAACACTCAAAATTTGATATCTCCTACACCTTAGGTCTAAAAGTGATGAAATCACCTCCATAAAATCATCCTCATTGAGAGAAAAAGTGCACCGCAATTTTCATGGTAATTTCAGTTTTAATTTTATTATATTTTCAATCAAAAAATTTTTAATATTCAATAACTCCTACAAAAACATAGGTCCAGACATTATGAAATCACCTTGATGCACCCCTGCTCATTAGGGCTTTTCAACAGTACCATGAGTGCAGGAAGGGATGCTATGGTTTGGGAGATCTCAATGTGAAAAAAAAAAAAAAAACCAAACCAAACCAAACTGCCTTACTTCATAGTAGGACTAGTGTGCTTCTGCCATTGAGCACATATAATAATATGGCATGGTATCACAACTTTTTTTAGCCTAAGTCTGAAATCCTATTTTTGTTTAAAATTTAAAATTTTATTGAATTTTCAATGACAAAATTGTTCTATACTCAATAACTTTTGTACTGTAAGTGGAAGCATCACAAAATCACTCAACGCACCTCTACTCACCTAAAGCATTCCAACAATACCAAGAGCACATTGAGGGCTGCAATGTTTTGGGAGTTCTCAACATGCCATTTAAGAGACAAAACATACAAACTAACTTCTTAATAATAGGATTGCATCTTCTTTTGCACCATATAATATGTTTGGGTCCAATTTGAACCATTGATGTATTTTGGTGTAGCTTATCAGTCTAACTTTCAGGGGTCATTCATTCAAAAAGGAATTTCTCCCTGGGAACATATCCCACAACATTTGTCATATTTAAGCACCCACCATTCTAACTATGGTTGTATTGCATTCCCTGGAATTAGGCAACTAAAGAATCATCCATGTGTCATCTGGAATACGTCAGGCCAATTTGCTTGAATTGGGATTTTCTTCCCTCTGTTGTCAACAGGGCACACGTTCTTTTTCCCTCCCAGTTTAGATCTGAAGTAGGTGGGCACTGGAGAGAGACAGAGCGCAAGACTCAAAGAGATACAATCTTATCTGTGCACATCATATATAAGGGAGGTGGAACTTGTTTCGTTTCTGCGAGAAATCGCAGGCGTTGACATTCGACTAAATTATTGGCTTAGGTTCGAAAATAGCATCAGGCGCGCTTCTGACAGCTGCTAAGTCGCGTGCAGACAAAACGTTCTGCAATTGTACTTGCGTTGTACCGTGGTACTTTCCTGAGCTTTGCGACGCGGAGAATCGGATAAGATGAGACTCGAGTTGCTGGAAGGTACAGAGTCGTCTTTACGCCATTTTCCAGAACGGTGCCGGGTCAACAAAGACCAACTCCAAACGGAAAATTACTCCCGAATGAAACGGCGCTGCGCAGTGCGCAGTGCAGTGTAGCATGCTGGTGCTTTTCTTAGGAATTTTTTCTGTAGCCTAAGTGGCGATTGTCCATGGGAAGGTGTAGAAAAAGTGTGAACTATCCTTTGGAAGATTTAGCCAAATCTGGCCATCAACCAGGTATGAAACACAAATTTTTTTATCATCCTTTTATATTTATGGATACTTACTGGAATCCAATATAGCAATCTGATACATTTTCCTATATTTTTCTGACTTCTGGTGATTGAAAACTTCAAGGATAACTTCATTTTCAAATAATTTTTTGTTTTAAATTTTCGTCAGGAAAAGAAATGCTGCAGTGCACAGTGCAACACAGAGCTGCACACTTTCCATAGACCCATACGGTTCACCCATGTCTAATTCCATGCAAATAAATGTCATTTCTATGGCCTTTCATCTATTCGACATCCTTTTCACATGCATACATTCATCTGTTTCATCCACACATAATATATTTCTGTTTTGTACTATTTGTTCAAGGTGGCATGGTTGGCACCAAACGGTCTTATTAACACTGATTTGAAAGTCAAAGAGAGCACAACAATATCACGCTAGTTAATTCAATGTACAACATTACAGAAATTTATTCTTGAGAGGAGGATTTCCATCCATGGGCAAAGGAAACTTATTGGCGAACAAAATCGTGTGTTCAAAAGAAAAATTGTTAAAGAAATACTTTTCATAAAAGTGATGCATCACAATGAAAAAACCACATCAACTTTCTGAAGGGGAATATTATGTGACCCACACATGGCAAGTCCACAGTAGTGTTATCATAAGTATTAACATTTACCCATTTATGATCATGTTGATAGTATCTGCAACCGTAATAAATTAGATTTAGGTACATGGAATGTGCAATCTTTAGCAACCAGCTGAGAGTGCTTACCTTCTATAGATTGTTATTATTTAGCCATAACTAAAACTGCACCAGATGCTGAGGTGGGTGCAGCCCATAATGTCTCAATATTTCAAACATTTTCAGGTGGAATTGTATTTTTGTTAGCATTTACTATTTATCATCCAAAGAAGGGTATAACTTTTCCACTGAACTAAAATTCAGGGATGTTGTCCGGGTGTACTGGCTGCACATTGGATGATAAAATGTACGAAACAAAATGTTTTTTTTCAATTTTCTTAGGTTGTGTTATCAGTTGCAAAGCATTCCACAAGGGTTTTAGCACTTAAATGACAACAAGTTTTTAGAACCTGTCCAAATGGTAAAAAACTACTTAAAATAATGGTACTGAATTAAAAGAGGAGCGTCCACATGTGGCAAAATGGTCTGTAACAGAATTTTTTTTCATTTTCGTGATGTTGCACTAGTGATGATCATAAAAAGGATTTAGCATTGATGGCAACAAATTATTGGAAAACTCTCAAAACAGTAGAAAATCTAGCAGAGAAACCTGATTAACACTAAGAACATGTCTAAATCTGAATAATCAAATTTGGCAAAATCTGCAAGAATCTGCCCAAAAATATTCGTTTTTTTTCCTGGGTTGTTTTTGGATGAAGGCACCACCAGCTCAAGAGTCAGGTATTTGTGAGCTGCTTCCTGTTTCCAGTTTTTTTTTCTTTCTTTGGTAGTATCCTTAGAGACAGACTAAATGGGTGCTCATACGATGGGGCTGCTGTTGGCCAAGGGTTTAGGGTTTAAAGTTTTACAATTGAAATCTGCATGATCTTTAGGGGGGCAAAAGCATCACTTGCCCATGTTGTGATTTTTTTACCACTTCAATTGGAAGGAGTGGCTCTAACAAGAAATTGCACGTTTTGGGTTGTCAGAGAGAAGAATGACTCTGAGCAGGACTTCAAGAGGGCATGGGATGATTTTTGAGCTGCAAATTCTGACAAGGTGGGGTTTTGTTTCCGGTGATGAATTGAAGTTCCACCACTTGACGCATTTACTTGTTTGAGAATCTACCGCTTGTCTGTTGGTGTTCTCTCCAGCTACATGTTTTGTGAATATTACTGTTGGGTGTTCATGTAGGAGAAGGAGGAAGCCTTGGAGAAGACAATGAGTCTCTTCTGCAAGATCGCCGACGCAATTCCAATCCTGCTGAACTTGCCCTGACGTATGTCAAATAGAAAAAAGTAATCCTTCTTTGGGTGCTAGAATTTTGTGAGGGTTGAAGTCAAGCTTGAATCTTTCTATTCAAATCATTTGTGGCATTTGTGACATTGGAGCAGATACATTACACGGGTTGGCTTGGCTGACTATGCTAGGAAATGGGTAATTTCTATTTCTGTTTCAGGCTAGTGGATGTTCGTGTGTTTGTGTTTGTGGTCGCACGAGCACTGGTAACAGATATTGAAAGGTTGCGCAAGGCCGGTCCCAATGGGCAGCTACAACCAAATGACATTCTCAACTTCTTTATCGATGGACAAAAGGTATATGCATCTATATATAAGCCTGACAAAAAAATTCCTTGTCTTTCTCCTTTCTCCACTTCAACAATCTCACAGTTTTGGTAGCTACTCGTTCAGAGCTCCATGTATGTACTGCAACTGTTTTCCTTCTCAAATCACTTTGTTTCAACTGTCTCTTCTGGACATTTTATCATAGCCTTTGCCTTCATATCCTTGTATTTGCTGGTGCAGGGAGAGTCTTCTTTTGGTGCCAATTTGCTGTTTGCACTCGAAGGTCTTGTTGCTCCGGTATGTGTTCTGCATCAAGCTCTTTTTCACCTTCTGCCAACAAAAGGGAAAACAGAAATGAAAGATGTGTGTCTGGTCATCACACAGATAGAAAGTAGTACAGCTCTCTGCAAATGCAGCTTTTGGATGTGGATTGTGGGTGAGAGATTATGCTACGATACACTTGAAATTGCTTTGTTGTGTTGACCCACTATGTACTTGATTGAGCTCCTCCTCCTCCTCCTCATCATCATCATCCTAAGGCTCAATGTAAATGAGTTGGTTCTTTGTGCAGCCACTTGATGCGCAACCGCTATTGGATGCAGGCCTTCTCTCATCCCTTGTGCTTGTTTTGCATCGCCTGCTTAGCTCTGCTGTTTCTGCCAGTTCTGTCACAGCCCCACACCACTTTCGATGGATCGAAATTGACTGATGACATCAGAGATGAGAATCGTCGAGTGATGGTAAATTCATCTTTTGAGCTCAGTTTAGATTGATTGTCTCTTAGAGGGTTTTTTTGTTTTGTGTTTCCCTTAGTCTGAGTTCTTTTGTAATGGGTCATGGTGATAGGTGGAAGGAGGTGTAGTGCACATCATGAAGGCTTTGGCACAACACCCTGTTGCAGCACAAAGCTTAGCGGAAGATGATTCACT
>Ga0116231_10000399_pt1 | contig 72994 bp, 54 predicted proteins | sample S1TSphgellanicum_2_FD_89695 | JGI IMG/M metagenome (GOLD analysis project Ga0116231, IMG submission 89695) | Host-associated microbial communities from peat moss isolated from Minnesota, USA - S1T2_Fd - Sphagnum magellanicum MG | ecosystem: Host-associated > Plants > Peat moss > Unclassified...
CAAAAAATGAATAAAAAAAATTAAAACAAAATTAAACCAATAAAATGTATAAATAAATCATAAAAAAATAAAAAAATAAACAAAATCATTTTGAATAATTGTAATTATCAAAAAAAAAAAAAAAACCTAAAATTTAAAAAAAATTTAAATGTCACAAACCTCAAATTGTTAGGTTTGTAAATTATAATAAATATAAATATGTTGAAAATTGGTCTAGAAAACTACATCCATTATAATCACCATTTGGAAACTTAGAAAATTCATAACTTGGAAATAATGTCACATGGCATGATACATATTATCAACTACCTTATGGAATTTCTAAGATTAAATCTATTTTTAATTACAAAATGCCATATCCAAACATTAAAAAAATAGATGGTTCAATTTATTTAAAGTCAAAAGCATTACATGCAACTAATATTTGGAATGACAACATAGACTATGAAATAAATGATTCATATCATGTGATTCCCATAACAAGCATAATTAATATTGAACAATATGCTTTATGATCTAATTTTGTGATTCAATCATGTAATGGATTAAATGAAAAATCCATTACATGATTGAATCACAAATGTTAAAAAATGAAAATTTCACAAATTTATCATACTACATCATGATGGAAGAATCTTAATATCATAATTTTGTTAAACAATTAAATGAAGAACAAAGACTAATATTTGATGACATCATGCCTAAAAAAAATGTACCATGATTCATCAATACATGTGTTTATTTTTGACAGGGGGTGTTAGAACTAATTTTTTAAAATATTGAAAGTTGTAATTCAAAGGCTATTAAATTATACAATAAAACATGTTTTTAAACCTAACAATAGCTAAGACTTTATCTATGGTGTCCATAGGTAAAGTTGCATTCAATATTGATGGTTTAATGATACATTCCATGTTGAACATGCTTGTCCAACAATCCTTATGTAGTTTGGCAAACTTATTGTTTGACACATTAAATAGGCTTATGTTCACATCGATATGAACAAAACAACTTGTTGTGATAGATGAAATATCATTTGTTGGTGTTAGAATGTTTAATGTTATAGATCATAGGCTCAGGTCCATAAAATATAGTCTAAACAAATTTTCTAATGGTCTTGATATCATCATGAAAGGTGGTTTTTATCAAACACCCCCATGAAAGATAGTTGGATCTTTTAAAATATCAAGGATAATGCATTAAATTTTTGGTAAACATATGTTTAATGTTATGAATTTAATATAGTTAAGAGATAGTTCAATATGTTCTTTAGACAAACCTTGAACAAATTTTCTATGACGACAAAATTTTTGCAAGATATTCAATGTATAAATCCAATTTTTTATTGACAACCATCCAATGATCTTACTATTCCATATTTGTTTTATATACAAATGAACTTGTGCAAAAACACAATGACAATTTGTGTTTGCCAACACATCAAGTCCCACATTTATTTTCAAAATTATTTAGACATTAACCACCCATCATGTGCCCACCATCTTACAAATTCAAAAATGATCTAAGCAAAATTACAAGTTTGCATTCTATGATTTAGTATGTAAAAAAATATGTTAGTTGAATTATTAGTTAGTAGTTATGTAATATTTGATGGTATATATTCAAAACATCAACATATAATGAAAATAATAATAATATGGATAATGTTTCAAAACTTTAAAATTGGAACACTAACAAAAGAAAAATTTAGCCATTATTGCAAATAATGATATTGAATCAAAATGGACACCAATTAGAACTATCATCAAAGTTATAAAATTTGATAAGACCTAATCATTTAACATAGCAAGGATTTAATTTCCAATTCAACTTGAGCAACAATAACCATCCATTGTTACCAAGGATTGTCATTAGAAGAACTGGGTTTTGATCCAACTAATGCTAAAAAACACATCCTAACATATATGGCTTTATTTCACACTTGAGAAAAAATAAATTATTACTTCTTTTTGAACATCAAAACTTTTATGTCAATTTGAATATACACATACACAAATGACAAGATTGAAAACAATGGTGGCTTAAATGCCATTCATTCCTCAAGTTAAAAACTTACATAATTCCCGTGAGATTATACAAGTTTTGAATACAATTTTCTTATGCCGACATTATGAAAGCATCAACCATGAACATAACCTTCAATTAATGTCTCACATCTTATGTTTTATAAAAACAAAAATACACCACACATCAACTGATGTGCACAAATTTGTGAATTCATCAAAGTATTCATATGTTTTTAACCAAAGTATTTATGTATTCATGGTCATGGGTTAATGATACATAGTAACAACTTTTAATACTAATACACAAAAAGCAACACATATTGTATGTGTGTATATAGTTCATTCATGTTTGCAGTTTACATTTTTGAATAATTTTCAAAATATGATTCGACATTCACTAGGACATTCTCCAATCATTGGTTTGGGATATGTTAATGTTGACATGTCTTTAAAAAAATAATCGTGCGAAAAGAATGTTAATTTCATGAAAAAATTCAAATTAAAATCACAATAAAGTGAAAGCACCACAAAAGCTAGATCTCAACTATACCATGTATGGGCAAATGTCCTTCAAAATGAATGCAAATGTAGTATAACAAAAGAATATTGGTCAAATGTTCATAAGTCAATTTATATTGCATTCAAACTACTATTAAACACATTTCCAATGTGTAACAAGAAACCATTAATGTCTCCATTTTTCTAAATATTAATTTATGTGATTACATGATTGCACACTTGTTGAATTTTTCATTTGTTGATCCCCAAATGGGTTCATCATCTATTACCACTAGATGCTTCACCATGTGTTGCACAAAGCACTTATTGATCATCATTAAATGCAAGGAACACGTCATAGCTTACGTTTTTTTTATCTTTGTTTATTTTTCAAAGACCACATGAAAAAACTTTTTCATTTGGTAGCCACAAGATGTGAATAAAAATCTAATTTTTTTTTAATGAATAGGCCCTTTTGTTGTGACAATAGCAAAATCGTGTTAATCACCATTGATTCGAAACCACAAACCCAAAATGTAAAAAAGAAATGCACTATGAGTCCAATTTCTCTAAGGTGTACCAAATTTCTATCAAAATGTCACCTTTTTTTGTATTCTTATTTAGCCCCTTTTTAACATGTAAAGACACATTTATAAATGATTATAATGAAATATAAAATTGTAGTGATTTAAAATATGATACTTATGAAATATTTGACACTTTTTGATTCATTGATTTTGATAAGATCAAAACATAAAAGAAAATAAGACTACAATAAGAACTAGACCTTTTTTTTGTCTTGGGCGGTACCTCTTAAATTTTTTTTGTTCCTACAATATTTCAAAGTTCCCAAATCCTCAAACAAGCTAGGTATTTGGTTTTATGTTGTGCCTAGTTAGAACTCAAAGCCTCTTTAAAAGATTGTACACCTAAAAAAAGAAAAAATTAAGTCTTCTTCCTAAAGCCGACACAATGTTAACCCATTTAACTTGAGTTCATAATAATGAAAAAAATTACATTGCATGTTTTGGTAAAATTTCATATAAAACATTATTTTAGAATAGAGCCTCTCATGGTTAAGTTGCTTGTTTTTATTGGCCTTGCCTTGTAAGCAAGGATATAATGTTGAGATTCATTATAAAGCACACTAGCTTCAAGGGACTTTGTCCCCTACTTTGTAGGTTGTCTTCTCATTAGTTGACCATGAGTTACAAGAATTAAAATAAAAAATTAAAGCTTGCTATTTTTGTCCATGAACATAAAGGTTTTTTTGAAATTTGATTTAAAATAAATAAATAAGTGCCTTTCATTAAACAAGTGCTGAAAATAAATAAAATTCTCATGGCAGGGCCATCATGTGACACACACCTTGTTTGTTTTTGGGTTATGTTTAGGAATGTCAAACCCACCCTTTCCTCCATCAATGTGATGGTAGGAGGATTATAGATATAGCCATAGGCTGGGAGGGTTCTTACTTTTTCTGCCTACTGTAGCCAGAGAGGCCTAGAAAGATGATAGATACAGGCAGTGTAGGAGGGGAGCGTTTTTCCTTTTTCAGCCCACTCGAATTACAAGTAGAGGCCTAGGAGTAGGAGTGAGAGGGATGTTACATTTATCAGCAGTAAGAATATTATGCCTACCTATCCCACAACATCCCTCCCACTCTTAGGAGTAGGCATAAGATCCCTCCTTTTTCTTAAATGGAGTATCCATGGATACAAGGTGCCTTATAAATACACTAGGAAATTACTCCAAATGCTTCACTTGTACAGTGGTACTTGTAGGTAAATGTAGTTAGTATTTGAGTTATATGGTTGTGCAGCCCTAGTACAGCCTACTATGTATGCACCAGACCTAACTAATTGTGTAGTAGGACAATATAGTTTGCTCTACTGAAAGAAAGAAACATTTTGGAGTTGGCCCAAGATGCAATTTCCACTCAAAGGCTAAGTCACGGAGGATAGACAAAGAAGTATTGCACAGACAAATGCTTCTTTTGCAATTCATTTCAAGTAGGAGTGGGGGTTTCCTAAAGTAAGTGGCCACTCAAGGCAAAGTTACAGGGCACTTACTTTGGGAACAAGGCTGCACCTCTCCTCTGGTGTTACTGAGCATAAAAATTTATGAAATTATTTATTTATTTATTTTTCCCTCTTGATACCCACTCCTATGGTACCCACTGGGTATCATGAGAAATAATGAAAAAAATAACAGCAAAGAATGCTCATGCACCTGCCTCTTGCGCCTGACATATTACACTCTATAAGCAACCTCTCCACATACACTAGAAAAATTGTTGAAGGTTTTTACAATGTTTGAAACATGCTACTGAGAGTGGCGTAAGCATGTTATGATTCTCCCTAATTAAAACTCTGACCTGGATTGTAATTTCTAATAATTTCTTTAGCCATGGGATATCTAGGATGGGTGAAGAAAAAAACATACCAGCCACGTGGGCTATCTACCCAGGTAATGATTACCACCTTGGTCAAAATTTCACCTGCGTGCCCATTATATTCTGACCATGGCAGTGTATATTGACTCATATTAATTAGTTGTACTGACCCACAGGTTCAATTTCGTTTCTTTTGTGATGGGCATCAATTGGCACATCACAAAAATAAAACAAAATCCAGCTTTGGACAGCCCTAAAATAGATATGTTTTTATCTATTCCTTTGGGTTGATTATATAGGTTACAAGAGTAAAACCTAGGGCAAAAGATATGGGACAGAGTAAGTAGCTATTGTAGTTGTTTTGTGCTTCTGGTAGCATATTATACTCTATCATCCTACTTCACTAGGCTTATCATGTTGTGCCTTGCATGATTTTGGACATGCAAGGAACCCATTTGACTAAACATGCTGGACATGGTAGCAATTGCTTCGACTAGTTGAAATTAAATTATTTTCCAATCTCACACCCATCCTCAAACCTTTCAAACAGAAAAACTCACATCTCATACTTATTTTAAGTTATTTGTAAAGTCTCCTGATTAGGGGGTGAGTTCAGCCTGTTTGATCCTGGTAGGGTACGAAACCAATAACAGGGGCTGAATTTTTTACAAATGAAATTAAGGGGAGCGAAATTGAATTTTACATTAATTTTGATGCAACAATTAGTTTCATTCACTATCTTTCTTTTTTCCTGAGCGCCGGCACTATTGCTGCTACATTTTCCCTCTCTGACCTGAATTATAATTACTCTCAACCATGTGCATTTAATCTTGAGTTTTAACATTTGATGCCTTAAGAAATTTTCATTATTTTACAGTTAACAGCGCATAAAGGTTAAAAGAGAGGTTAGGGGATGAATGAAGCGCCCATACGACTTTATGGATTTCTTTATTGTTTGTAGAGCGTTTTGAAAAATGAACTGCTTGTTTTGGCGAGCAATTGGTATTTCAGTTTTTGAACCACCTCATCTTTTCCATTCTTCCCCATGATACTACTCACACTGAACATCTACTCTGTATCACCATTTTTTTATTAATTTTTTTTGAAAAGGTCTTTATGCTTTGTCCTTAGCCGTGAGCTTTACCAAAATCAGGTTCATTCTTGGCTCTACCTTGTGTGGGACTTCATTGCGATAAGGGAGCCAAGAATGGGCCTGATTTCAATAAAGCCCATTGTTGATGGCTTTTCCCTACACTTTGTGGACTATAATATGCCTCTCCTCTAGAGGGACATGGCCTGACTGGACCAGCACCCCACCAATGCATCATGAAAGATGGACAGCCCATAGTAAAAGAAACAATTTTCTGTTGAGTTTCAGTTCCCTAGCTAGGATGGTTAATTTAGCTCCAGTAAACCCCTTTTTATAATCACATCCTTGGTGACCAGTTTTATTTTTGGTGATACTAAAGAATTGTGATTTAAATGTGTATAATCACATTCCATATAAACCCTTACAAGATTGTGACTATAGGCAAAATATCTTACAAAACAACTTTTTAGTTCTAGAATAAAGATGTCAATTGTTTAAACATTTTACATGGATTATTCGAAGTTTTATTATACATTATTAAACTTGAAGAAGGTTGTGATTTCTACCTATTTCAATGTAACGATTTACATTGAGTTTCAGCTCCTTAACTATTTGCTTGTGTATTTTGTTAACTATACTTTTTCAATTAATATTTTTTATTTTTATGATAACTTCACATATCTTTTATTTGTATGCACTAGAAAGTTTTTTTTTTTTCCCTCGTCAATTGAATTCATTGTTGTTAGTTTGCACAATTTGAACTCAAAGCAACACTAACATTTTCAAAGGGAACTACAATTTACAAAATCTTAATATTTGCATTAGATTTTCTTAATTATAGTCACATTTATAATAAAAAAATTGCAAAATTTTTGTGCTATTAACAAGTGTGATAATGACTCCAAAAAATGATGTTTCTTTCTAAAACAGATGGTTACCAAAAAATGTGTGACACAAACCAAAATGTGACTAAAATGATTGTGATTATAAAGGGGGTTTATTGTCCTTTTTTTTACTAACTACCTAGTAACATCCCACTTATTTATTACTTATGGGAGGTTAGTAGTAAATGGGAAAAACATAACTGAACAATGGTGTCACCTATTTTCTTACCTGTATAGGATTCACTTCTTACAGAATGGGTTACCAAGGTGAGACCAGATATAAACTGGTTGAAGTTCATCCACAACGGAGTCACAAGTTACAACAGGCATCCATGGATGGTGCATTCATTGGTGCAGGTTCCCTGTACTGGACATTCATTGGGTTGCTTGCTTTTTCATGGCTAGTGGCAAGGGAGCCAGCAAAGTCGAAGTATGATGACAACTATTCAAGCTTTTTAACACAAGGACAGGTAAATTCCTAGACAATAGCAAGAAAAGTTCTTTCAACTTTGGAGCAAGGGCACTAATTAATATCTTGTCCGAGAAAAAGAAGAAGGGATAGCCCCTGAAATAAGAAGAACCCTAAAAGCATTTTGACAAGTACCTGGTCCTGTGCACAGTGAGCCCACGCTAGCTCCTAACCATGAGAAACGAGAAAAGAAATCAAGTTGACTCCGTGCAGTGGAGAGCTAGTCAGGTCTAGTCTGCTGTTGTGCTTCCAGAAAAAAAGAAAAACGAAGAAGAAAAGAAAAGAAGTTGTGGAGGGCAACCCAAACCCTAAAAAAATCTAGATCACATGCCAAAGTTATTTGGCACATCTTTACTATATTTGAAGGCAATGGTATGTTGAACTTGCTCTTGAGGTATGGTATGCTAGAATTTTTTTGGCAGGTCTTTTACAAAACAGTTGGCACCATGGCATCCTGACTGGGCACTTTTGTCCATGCAAAATTTAAGACCATTACCTTGTTTGTGAAGACCTCCTCAGATTTTTCTAGTGTATTTAGAGAGCACATTGCAAAGTGCAAAAACTTGAGAAGCATTTCAGAAAATGAAATGGCCATGTGGTATTTTCTCATGATACCCAGCAGGTCCCTTCTGTATACCTACCCGGCAGATAACATGAGAAAATTAATTAAAAAAATCTGTGCCCGGTCTTTATGCTTGGTAAAGCTCTCAACTGCAAGTTTTAGTGGAATCAGGCATGCACTGGGCCCTGAATCGGGTAAAGCCCATGGCCTCTGGCTTTACCCTACTCAATATTTGCCCCTTATGTATGCATTCTAGGTTGAATTTTTTTTCCTGACGGTCAGCCTTTTAACTTCCAAGGAAATGAGATTTGCATGTCTGCCCTTCAATGCATCAGGCGTCAGTTAGGGCACGTGATCACTCATCAGCTTTCACAGTGAGCTGGTTGCAACTTGCAGCAGCTCTAGTACAATCATCAAGCTTCTGATCAATGCTGCTGCATGGGAGTTACAAGAACTTGGAATCTTGAGCAGTTTTTGAAGGTAGGTACTAGGTATACCGACTCATGAGCGTGGAAAAAGTCAAGCACATGCTGGAGTTCTGTAAGAGCATTAAGAGGTGGAAGAGGAGGGGAAAAAAAACAGAGAATATATAGCAAAGGGAGAGAAGACAGTTGAAGAAGTGTGAAGGCAGCAGGATTTGTAGTTTTTCTTTTTTGGGTTTGGATTTGTAAAAGAAGGAAGAGAATAAGAGATTGGGTATTGAGCTTCTTCAGCTGCACTAATGGGTTGTAGCAATTTCTTAACCGGGGTTTTGAACTTCGTTACGTTTGTGTTGTCACTCCCTATCATCGGAGTTGGCATCTGGCTGGCAAAGCAGCACAACACGGTTTGCATTCGTTTCCTGCAATGGCCGGTCATAATTATTGGGGTCTTCATCCTGCTGGTGTCGTTTGCTGGCATGGTGGGTGCATGGTGCCGAATCTCGTGTCTCTTGTGGGTGTACCTTTTCGTGATGCTTCTGCTTATTCTTCTCCTCTTCGTTTTTACAATTTTCGCATTCGCCGTGACCAACGCCGGCGCGGGACACGCCTTGTCCGGGAAAGGGTACAAGGAGTACCACCTCGGGGACTATTCCACCTGGCTTCAAAGGAAGGTGGACAACCCATCCTATAGAGACAAGATCAAGAGCTGTCTCAGCGATGCTAAGGTTTGCAACGACTTGGATAACGAGTACCCGACCTTAACCAAGTTCAACGCTGCTTCTCTCTCACCCATTGAGGTGTATATATATTCTTTCCCTTTTACTACTCTTTGTTTCGTTCGTTTTTGTTTTGTTAGGTATTTCCGACTTCTGAGGGCCATCGCTCGCACTGCTAACTCTTGCACGGATACAAACCTTGTATACGGGGGTAAAAAATGCCATTGTCAAACTGCTTACAGTAGCAGATCCTTGGACAATACCCAGAACCTCCTCGACATGGCATTGAAGCAGCTCACATATTCATCTGAGCATAGAGTGTTAGTTGTCAAAACTGGCTGGCCAACACTCCTTTCTAGACTTATACAACTGTGCCTCCATCCTGGAGACTACTGTGGTGTATTATCGTTGCAGTCATGTCTGCGAGTCTTGCAGACGATTTCTTCCTGGTTTTTTGCAACAATATGTGCAGATATGAAAGGCCTGGAAGGTTCCCTCCTCTCAGTCCTAACTGTGCTTTCGTCAGACAATGAGTTTCAATTACAATTCAAAAGATGCAAGCCTCTACAACTCCATGTTGAGCAGTGGTGGTGGGGCTGGCTATGCCTCAACTTCCACCACTTTTGGGCCCCTCAACTATGACCACTTAACATATTTTATATGTTATTTGCTAGCTGAAGGATGACCTTGACTTTAGATCAAGATCATTGAGATTTTGAACTAGACCATGCCCTTCTTTTCCTCATTTTCTTTGTCTTATTTTGTTGCCCCCCTCTTTTTCAAGTGCACATCAGAAAGCTGACAATATTGTTTTTTGTTTGATTGCAGTCAGGATGTTGCAAGCCACCTTCCAGTTGTAATTTCATATTTTTGAATGCAACAATCTGGCAAGGAACTCCATCACCATCTGCAGAAGACCCTGACTGTGTGGTTTGGAGCAATGCCAACCTTTGCTACAACTGTGATTCATGCAAAGCTGGAATCCTGCAGAACATAAAACAGGACTGGCGAAAGGTGGCAATTGTAAACATAATTGTGCTTGTGTTTCTTATCATTGCCTACTCTGTTGGTTGCTGTGCTTTCCGCAACAACAAATGGGAAGGTGGTTCAGGTGGTGGTGGCTATAGCAAGTAAGTGTAGAGTGAGGCCCGAGGGTGGTTGCATTTCTCAAACAAGGGGTTTAGGACTACTGAGTCTGGCCCCATGTTCTGCGAATGTTCCATACCCCTGGGCCTTTCCCATTGTAAAGCACTCGGTGAATTTGATCATGAGCTTCAAGTAGGAGGTTGGAGCTAGAGCCACCTTTCACCCGCAAGAGGTCTCCTGTTTCTGAGGATCCATCATTAATGTGTATACAGTGCACTCCAAATATGCCAGGAAATTTCTGAGTGCTTTTACAGCTAGCAACCATCATAAGTCTTGGGTGTACATTCTGAACTTCGGTTTAGGGTTTAGGATTCATTAGTTTTTGACTTGTAAGAATTCCACAAACTGGTGGGTGGAAAATCTGCACAGTCCCAAGCCAAAAAACTCAAGATTTGAACTCATGACCTTCCTGTTGCATGGTGAAAATTTCTACCTTTGTAGTACAAACATAATTTTTCTATTTTGAAAAGTTTTTGAAGTTTCTTCTCAAATGACTTAAAATTTACATTTTTAAAATTGAGGATGCAAGACCCCATTTCTTTTGTTGTTAAAGTATTCTCAGTAATTTGTGGGGACAACCGCAATGGAAGCTGTAACCCTAAAGAAAATACAGGAGCAACAAACATCAGCACAAGGTGGTACTATAAGAGGAGTAGCTTCAAAAATTCTGCTTCACACATCCATCAGGTAGGACACTAGAAGTTCTGTAAGAGAAGTGCTCTGTCACATTCTGTGTCAAAACCTTTTGCTTCTTCTCCCCTTATAGAGACAAGGTTGCAAAAATGAGGTAATACTTGGCAACTAAATGGGCAGGTGAACATCTAAGCCCAAACACAGTCCATTTCCCATCAGTTCATCATATACCACTAACCTTGCTACACTACTCGGTGCTTCAATAACTAACATTAGTCAGACCTGAGGGCTTCATCCAAGGGTAGGTCCAAGGAGGCTGACGCTGGACCTGGACCTGCAGAGACTTTGACCATAGCAGGCCTCAGCAGTTTATCACCTATTTTAAACCCTCTCTGGAATTCTTCAATTACTATACCTTCTGTATACACTGTTCACTCCTCCCGCATGATTGCTTCGTGTACCTACACCATACAAAACATCAGAACCATTAACCATCTGAATGTTGGTGTTCTACTAGGAAACAAATGCTCCAGTCAATCAGACAAGTCCAACAGTCCAACAAGCCCACAATTTTGTCCATGTCCATAATCACATAGTCCACAACAACCACACAACTGTAAGCTCATCCCCTAAAACAAGAGAGCACAATGAGATCAGAAAATAGCAGGGCCAATTGATGAGGAGATAGATGCACATTGTGCTTTTGCTATGTCCACACCTGTAAACATTACCTCCTTACTACACATGCTTAAGGTGCCCAGTAAGTCGACAAAGAACTACTGAAACTTAAAAATGTGTGAAGCTAAATCAGAGAGAATTACGACAAGAGACTCAAATTCCAGAAAAGATGTGGGAGTCAACAAGTTAATCTACCTTGGGATCAAACTTCTTGCCAACAGTGTCAACAGCCACAACACCCAATGCCTTCATAATTTTTACAAACTGCTTGTATATGCCCTGGCAGCTGTTATCAATCTTCTCCTCTCCTTCAGTCTCTGTTTTGATGGATGTCTTTGCCCTTTCAAAATTGTCCACCATCGGCAACAAGCTTTCAATGACTTCCCCCCTTACATGGACAGCCGGTGCCACTCTGCCCACTTTCTGTAGTTGTCAAAATTTGCATTCAGGTGCAGAAACTTGTCCTTACCAACAGAAACCTCCTCAGTAAGGCTTGTCAATTGCTGGGCCAGAGATCCTCTCTCATTCTCCATTGCCTCAAACTGGGCCTCCAGATCATAAATAGCTGCCCTATCATTTGCAGCTAAAGCCTCTCTAAACCCCTGGAGCCATAACTGTGTTACTGATTCCTCTTTGTTAGCCACATCATTATCACTTTCACTTGTGCTCCCTGCCTCTTCTGTCTCATCCTCAGCAGCTTGCTGCAAATTTATCCATGCCCAACAAACTTCAGATGAATGGATTGTATGTAGATACAAGACTTCCAGTTAAAGATTAGAGAAGAACAGGCACAAAATAACTTAGACTGGTGCACTTCATTCAGGCCAAAACACTTTGCAACATGCATGACGTGTCCGATCCATCCGGTTAGTCATACTGAATACTTGTAGAGAATATGTGCAACCAGATATGTGCAAAACAAAGCCTGGTCTGGTAAAAGTACCAATCATTACGCTGAAAGGAGAGCTTCCATGCGTTGAAATGCAGGTTTCAAGACATGCATTCAAAATCAGAGGGCACAAATCTCAAAACCCTAAAACCACGGAAGATTTTTTCCTGAGATGGAAAACGATTGTAAAGTCGTTGTAGTGGTTCTCTTCTGAATAGCAGTGCACAAAGCTATCAAAACATCCTGTTCAGAAAAACGAAGAGTAACTCACCCGAGCTTCAGATTGCACGGATTTCTGTGCCACAAACACGGGCCGCCGTTGCCTTGAGCTCTGAAGCTGCTGGAGCCAGCTTGTAGACCTAAAACTCCACAAACACATTTGACCAGGAAATGAGGCTTTAGGCGAAATGCGACGTCTGTGGCATGCGCATCGGAGATCCTACAATCGCCCCCATGCCGAAAACCGTTGCCACACCCGAAAACCAAAAACGCCACCAATTCTCCACACATACAAAAATCCTCTCTCTCTCGCTCTAAGAGCTTTCCCAAATTCTCTTTTTCGGGTCAAAAATTTATCAAAGAGCCTCGCTGTCTTTGTTTCCTTCCCTCTCCCTCCCTCACCTGCTGCAGCAACGATCAAGCGCAAAAATGCCCTCTTCCCATCGCGGTCTTTTTGTGCGCTCACAACGCACACGAGGCACCCGCAGTGAGACGGACAAGCAAGCAGGTACGTAAGCAGACAGGAAGGTAGAAAGATAGGCTGCACTGTGGGACGTGCTGTAACACTGTAAGTGGCCACAAGTAAGGTCCCATTTCAGTCCTTCGGACAACACTAAGAAGGCTTTACACTTTTACACTTCGGATTTGAGGTTCGTCTTTTAGAACTTTTAGGGTTGCATGGACTTCGGAACATACTTTTTGGACTTGAGGTGCTCCTCCCACCCATGGTGCCATTCTTCAGTAATCCTTTGCACAACATTGGATCAAGAATTTGCAGAATATTAATTTGTTTTCTTAACTTATTGGCTTTTATGGAAAAAGAGTGAATTATTCTTGAACATATACAAATGATGAGGAGGTGCAAGGAAAATGGAGGCAAGAAAGAAAAATGAATAAAGAGTACTTCAAAATTCTCATGTATGAAGTTGTGCTATTTAATGTTCTTCAAAACAATCAATGAGTGTGCGCAACTCCATTCCATTTGTTGTTGTTGTTTGCATGGTTCAAGTTAACATGCTTTTCCTTCATTTCAAGACACTTTTGTTGGCTCTCCATGTTGGCTATTGTAGCATGCTTTTTTCATTTCATGACTACAAAACAATGTAAGTATTTTTATTCCATCCAACATTTTGAGGAATGTTCAAAAGGTGTTTGTGTGAACTATGAATTCATTTTTTGGGAACTTCAAGGAACATTTCCTTTTTAAACTGTTGGTAGTTTGAAGTTTTGAACCAATAAGTAATGAGCCACTTGTTGCATTTGTGTTGTTGCATGACAAAGTCTAATGTTGAGTTTTTTGGGTCATTTTGCTACATTTTATCACACTTTTAGGCTGAGCTTATGATCACAAATGCAAGGAAGCATAAAGTCTTACAACATAAAAGCAAAGCTAATGCGGTTGCTGATTGGAGTGAATAGAGAGTTATATAACAATTTTAACACAATTCATGAAAGGATGATCCATCCAAATTTGTCAAACAACATCAGAGCCATGCAAATTCAATCAAAGGTGATAGTTTCTCAAATTAATTGCAAACTATGCAAATGATCAAAAAGCTACAATCCAATTTCTACATGTCACTCAAATTCTTGAATGGGCCCTTGCCCATAACAATGGCCTTGCATAAAGATTCAGAACATGGAGAGCATGGCTAGTGGAATGGATTTCCAATGGATTTTTCTCAAATTTGTGATGGGTTTGGAAGGTGCCACTCAAGATGGTATCATTAATAATTTGTTGCTATATTATGGAAAATGTGTACTTGATCCTACAATTAATTGTTGTTAAATCCATTATATTATGCTTATGTGCATCTTATGTGATAAAAAATGATATAGATTTTCAATGAATTTTTCTCAAATTTTTTGATGGTTTCAATAATGCCATCTCATTGTTAATCCATTTGTATTATATCAAAAATACATTCAAATATCACCTTATCATAATCTTGCAAGTAATAATGTTGAATGCCCAATATAAATGTATTTGCATTAAAAATCACATAGGTTACAAATGGATATTCCACAACCTTTTTATGTTTTGGAAACCGGTGCCATGTCAAAGGTGGTATGATAGGCAATCCATTTTTATTCCATAGAAAATACATTTAAGTATCACTATAATAAATAATATGCATTTCATTATTGTTAATTACCCATATTTATGCATATGCAATAAATATGTGCATAAATTTTGAATCAAATTTCTCACTTTTATGATGGTTTGGAAATTTGAAGGTGCCATTCAAACCCTTTCCATTGGTAATTTACTTTGTCAAATGCCCCATATTGATGCATTTTGTACATAAATAACATGTTAACTCAATGATTTCCTATTTGATTTAATCATTTTTTCCATATAAGAAAATAATATGATTCACAATATGTGCCCAACAATTTCAATGTGACTATTTTATTTCAAGTTGTCACAAAAGCCATTTCTTCCCATTCCCTATTTTCATGATTGGGAACCCTGATGACGCGCCCCCAAATTCTTCAAGAGACCCAAAGGTGGGTCCCAAAGTGAAACAGTAAAAAATAATAATAATTGGGGCACGTTCTCTAACTCATAGCACTTCGGAGGTAGGAGGGTGTGCTATAGCTCCAAGATGGGACTAGGACAAACTCACAAATGAGAATTCAAAATGAAATCAACCTGCACAACCAAGAAAAGAGGGCGATTAGTGCAAATTGAATGGAAGTGGTGCAGCGGACTTAATAGGGACAACCTTAAGCACAAATTTTACACAACCTACAATCTTTGGGAGGAGGCACCACTTTCCTCCCTATAATATACTCTATGCCTCTCCATGGGAACTACATCTAAATGTCACTTTTCCCCAAAACTCCCAAGTGGGAGCCCCAAAATTGGGACTTTTGTTGTCCCAAAATTTTGGACGCTCATATCTTTCTAAAATCAAGTCTTTCTTGAGAGTGCGAAGACAATATCTTATAACCCTTGAAAATATCTTTTCAACGATGTATAGCACGCTCCAATTGGACCTTGTTTGACCCCTGTTTTCAAGGGATTTGTGGTCGGGAGTCAAATTCCCACTTTGACTGTTGCCTTTTCTTTTTATCATAACTCATGCAAATCAAGTCTAAATGAACAATGCGAGGGCACTTTAAGCATCTACGCTTCAAGACTTTTCTAATGATATTTTGGGGGTTCAATTTGGTGTTTTTTTTCCTTTCCAACCAAGCCTCTAAACATTCATAATTCCTGCATGAGTGCAATTCCCAAAGTGTGAGTGCACTTGGGAATCATTGGGCTTCATCCCTTGCACTTTCCCCCATTTGTGAAAGACACACTTTTGGCCCCATGGACCCTTGCATTTCACACTTAATTACGAACCTAATGTTAAGGTTCCGACACCCGACCAAACAAAGAAACAACTCTCTTTGTCAACTTACAAATTTATTGTCCTTCTAGTTCCATAATGCATCCCTTACAACCATTGAAAAAAAAAAATTTACAACTCATCTTCAAACCTACAAAACCATGAATGTCTTATCTATGTAAATGTTTTGCACACAATCACTTAATGCCATTTCCTAACACATGGGCTTGTGCACTGACCTTTGCCAAGATAAACACATGATTGTCATAACTTGTGCTTCACAAGAGTTTTGCACTTGTAGTTGGGTAATTAATTGGCAATATGTTGGGATTTGTTTTTGGAAAGTAAATGGGTAATTTCCCCAGTCAATATTTTCTTATGTTGGGCAATTTTTTTTATGCCCATTTTTCTACTCTAATTGGCATTCCATTGTTTGGCATCTAGGTGCAAATAAAATAACATGAACCACACCTGCCTACTTAAGGGATTGCTTTTGGTGGAATATTTTTAAAATTTAAAAAAAAATCAAATTTTTTAAAAAAAATTTGAAATATTATTATGTTAAGGTTTATGTAAAAGATTTCAAGATATGTGTAATTTTCAAAAGTTTTGAAGTCTATTTGTAAGTCTTTTTAACGTTAAAAAACACATGTTACAATGTTTAATGAGTGTTTTTGATAGTTTTTTATTCATCGGATATTTTTTTAATTAATTCACATGTTCCAATGATATATTATAAACCTTATTATATATAAAAATCTTATATTTTCAACACCAAATTAATTTACCACTTCTAAATGTGAAAAATTAAACACACGTTACACTTGCTATATTAGTTCATTTTATTGTGATTACACTCATATTGCTTTTGGAACTACTTCAAGCATGAGCTCTTACTTGGGCTTATGGGTTCATTTTGTTTATAATGGGCTTTCTCATGTCAAGGAACTCCCCAACTACTAATTAATTGATTTTTTTGAAATCATTCCAACATTTTTACATACAAGAATTTTTGTAATTGATTCATTTATGATTGAAAAATCATTAGCTGCTACTAGTGCACATAGAGATCTTCCAGAAAATTTCTTGCATTGTTCATTTTTATCTGTCTATATATTGCCTTCTTCTCACAATGGGTATCTAAGTGTTAAAATTGCCACATTGTATTAATGTACTTATAGTTTTTGTAAAGAATATTGAATCAACATAAAAATACTTGGGGTTGGTAATTAGTTGACTCATTCACAAAAATATAATACTAGAAAGAACTCACAATTAGTGTAAGTATTGGGTAAGATTTTTTTAAGCAGTCTGCCAAATTTTTCCAAAAATTAAAAATATTTGGAAAAAAAAATTAAATTGGTAAGCCTTGTTGATTCATCTAAATGTTTGGAGTTTGTACATGTCAAAACATTGACAAGTTGTTAATTGTGTTGGGTAGCTATGTGATTTATACAAAATCTATAAATCTGGTTTTTTTATACTTGAAAAATCAAAGAACTTCCAATAGAAGAAATCCCCCAAAATCTAACCAATGCATTTACAACTACGTGCAACTAATTGTCATTTACAACTAACTCTAATTGTTTTTCAACTATTTTGCACCTTTGACCATTCTTCTAAATATGCTACAACTACATTTGCAATTAATGACTTCTTCATTTGACACATTAGAATCATTTTCATCCATAATCATGCCCATATGTCCCATTAATTACAAATGGAACCAAACTCAATCGCATCACTAGGGTGTCAAAATAGCCCCTAATGGTACACATAGGTGTATTAGCAAATTTTTGAAAGGTATGTGTACTTTTGCTAAGTTCTTTTAGGAGCATAATGGGGGTATGTTTCCATTGGTGTTTTTATAAAGATGTATTTAATTTATATTTAAACAAATTAACTACCTATTTATCTATATATGTTTTTTTACCTACCTAACTTAGCCTATCAACTTATTTACTTATATGTTTACCTACTTATCAAGCCTAATTTACCTACCTACCTAACATAAGTTAACTACTTATTAATTAGTTATAATTTTTTTAGTTAATTGATAATTAATAGTTCATATTTAGTATTTATAAGTAATACTTTTATATTATTCAATATTTTTTTAATTTTTTCTATATGAACTATTAATCAATTATTAATTATTTATTTATTGTTTAATTCATAATGATCAATGGAATAATAACATAGTTATTTATTTATTTATTACTTTGCATTTTATTTATTTATTTTATTATTTAAAAACCATGAATGAAATCTTGTAACTAATAAGCTAGTCAATTAATTCATATTTATATAATAATAATTAATTCAATGATATTTTTACTATTCATGAAATTATTCTTTAATAGCCCATAACTAATAAATTTGATTAAATTTTTTTTATGTCAATCATTGTTTTAAATTATGAATTAATGATTTGTGATTAAATGAATTAGTTAATTGATTATTATATAATTATTTAGCTTATTAAATAGTTAATTAGTTAGTTATTTACTTAATTGTATAATTTACAATTTTAAAAAGAAAGCCAAAAAATATGAGATAAGCTTTTTAATTTGTAATTAAGTTGCAACTTCAATTTTTATCTCACATGTTTTGTCCTCCACTTCCGTTTTGATAATTATATAATGAGGAGACTTTCTTCTACACTTTCACATAAAAAACACATGTCAATTGAGATGAGCCAATAAAAAAAAGCTTAACCCTTTAGGTGCAAATGAATTTAAATGAGTCAAAATTGATATCAAAATGTCAACTTTTCTACAATTCTTGTTGCATTTGTCTATGCGACATCACTTTAATGACATGTGAGTCATTTTCTTATTAAATAATATGAATATTAAAAAATCTAAAATGAGTAAAAAATTCTTCTAATATCAATAAAAGTGACATCAATGTTCTAACATGTATTAATAACTTGGGGCCAAAAAACAAGCCAAAATTGCTGAAAGTTGGCCACAAGTTTTTTGGGCCCTGACTCCTACTGTAAAGCCGGCCTATATCCCATTTCATTTCCTGGCCCTTGAATGTTCTGAAATTAATGATTATACTTTGTTTGGTTCCTTTTGAAGTGCATGGCACAAGGCTTTAATAGATCCATGAGTCAAAGTTAGAATCAATCATAATATTATTACAATGACAAAGTGATTGGTACCTTAGTTTAATAATAATTTCATTTATTAAACTTGGGCTCCGCGCTGCTACGCATTACCAGTGACGATCTATCATTTTATCATGCAAGACCAGAAGATCTTATGCGGATCTCTTCATTGTTTTCTGATGCTGATTGCATCTCAGATGCAGCAGCTATTGCACAGAAACTTCGTGAATGCAACAACAAAAAGCTGAATTTAAACAAAGAGACAAAAGAAGGAAGAGATAGTTAGTCTTGCAGACTGCTTAGGAAATCAATTATTGATTTATTTATTTATTTGTTTGTTTCTGCACCTACTTTATTTGCAAGAGATACAAGAATGAAAAAAAAGCTAATCCTGAGTTTGAAGGTTATCATTTTTTGTCATAAAAAATGCACTATTAGATAGAGTGAAGAAGACACAAAGGTGGGATCTTTGGTGTTGTTTGTGTTCTTAGAAAGGGTCCATTGTTGAAGACAATATGGGTTCGCTCAGAGGTGGAATCATGGGTGCAAAGACCACACATCCAATACAGCTGTGGGCTTGGAAGTTGCAATCACCAACAAAGATTACTGCAATGGTAGTAAATTCCCCAAATCCCCAACTATAATAATGATAGTAATAATATTACACTATCACCTCCTTTGCTTGTACCCATTTGGTTTGTACAAGTCTCTTGTTAGCTTGGTTACCCTTGTTTGGGATTCTTCTATAGGATGGATGTATCATCACAAAACTTTCACCAAAAAATTCCCTTGAACTTCAGAGGTGGAAAATCATCTTCTTGCACCATTTGATGCCGCATCTGCGAAGCGGGACTTTGTGACCATGGCTGAGAGTGCAAAGATCTTGAGCGAGGTACCTAAACTAGATTTCACATATACCTTGACATTTATACACATATCAGAGCATCTCCACCAGTATCAATATACCGTAGTACCTTGGCAGGTTCGACACATGCCTGTCAAATAATTAATTAATTAATTTTGTGATCTACATAACACAAGTCTCCTCCTTGCATAGTTTAACAGAGGATCGAGTGCCATGCAACGATATGTGGCATCCAGGCCGATGTTCATGGACTTGACAGTCATGAATAAGGATGCTCTCTTTGTTCTGGGCACAAAAGAAGAGGTGGTGGTAAAGACATACCTGAACTCCACAAGGTTGTTTCCACTGTTTACTCTGAGATCTTGGGTACAAATAATCTGCTTTTTCTTTTTTTCCCAATTTTCTTCTACTTACGACTCTTTTCTTTTTTTGGGTTGTTCTTCGACAGTGAACCTTATGTAAAACTTTCTAAACCATGGCAAAACTGAATCTAATCAGATGAATAAAATGGATTGTGACCATAAGAGGATGATTACTTGAGGTGACAGTGACAGTGCAAGATGAGGCCAGGATTATTGCTGCAGTTTTCCCTTCACCAAGTGCGGTCATGGCCATTCTTGTTCAGGTGAGTGCAAACAGACCATAGAGTTAGAGAAGCTAAAGAATTTGTGATGCGAAAATCAAAAACTCTACAAAAAATTTCTGTCCTGTTCTGCGGCACTCTATGAAAGCAAGATGGGTGTTTTCTGATAGGGGCGGGATTTATGCAAAAATTTCCCAAGTCTTAAAATTGTGCAGTCTTGTTGTTTTGGAGAGTGTTACAATAGCACTAAGAAAATGCAAGAAGAAGAAGAATAATTGTAACCTTCTTAAATTGTACAAAGTCTTGTTGTTTGTTTGCAGAGGGTCTTAGAACAGCGAGTAAATACTCTGCTGGATAAACTGCTACTGAAGCCTTCTCTTGCAAGTCCTCCTCAGCTTGAAGATGGGGAGCTTATAGCAAGTAAGTAGGTCCTCTTGACTTGTGACACGCACACAAGCAAGATCTCTCTTTCTTTTTCCTTTTTTTTTCTATACCCTCCAGGAAGATCTCCAATTTTTGTATAAATTTTTGGAACACAACAGCAGACCCAACTGATAAGCTGTTATCATCAATTAAACCCCCAAGTCAGGCCCACTGACAGAGGACACCACAGGTGCTTTTTTCACCTGGCTCACTGACCAGTCAGTGGGTTTGAACCTGGGACTTTTGTGCTACTAAACAGGGGCTATACCACTGAGCCAACACTCATTGCCAGGGTGGGCAAGATCTCCCATTTTTCATAGTACTGTTTTTTTGTGGGTGGCAGTATCTATGTATTCTCGCTGGAGCTTATGAAAGGACAACGAAGCTTGCAGATGAGCTTCAAGCTCTTGAATGTGGAGATTTTAATGCCCAGGGTATGTATGTATCACTACTACTACTGGGCTGATCAATCATCACCAATATGGCCATGGTATAAAGTAAACACCTTTCTTAGAGCATCTCCAGCAGTGCTCAGTATGTGACCCTACAATCAAAATTGGATAAAGAAAACTTTGTCAAAACATGTTGGTTTGGCTTAGCAAAATGGTTTTGGCCCAGCATTTTTGCATAGTTTGCTGAGGCTGCTAAAAGGCACAGCAAAGCCTAACAGTTGCCAGAAAAGAGTGTAATAAATGATTCTGATTGGCCAATCATAATAATGATTGATCCGATTGCTTTGCTATTAGTAGTCTCCCACCTATTTGCAGTCACAGTTTTAGTTTTATGGGTGGGTTGGAAAAAAAAGTAAATTACAAAACTTGGATGTGAGAAATGTTTTGCAGGGTAACATATTGAGCACCCACCACTGGAGATGCTCTTAGTAGTACAAGAAACTTTCTCCTATAAAAGAAAGCTAAGCTTTTGATGAGAGAAGTCTTTGTCAAAATGGGTAGTAAAGAATAGAATTGATACCAACGTTTTACAGTTGGTGTCGTGACAAAAGTTGCAGCAGGTGTATGAAGTTGAGTTCTTCTGATAAATTACCCATCGGTGCGTGTGTGGTAACCTTGTACAGGTCTTGCAGAGTCATTGTTCTCATCACACATGGAGGATTATATAGAGTATGAAGTGGCATCACTTGGTCAGCTTTTCAAGGTCAAGGTATGATGAAGACTCAGAGCAGTTGCGCAATTCATCTTCAGCAAATTGGCGAAAACATGAGTCAGAGTTTAACCAAGTCTCAAATGGGTACCTCATAGCAGAAAATCAATATTTGAAGCTTGCAGTTTGAACTTTGTTTTGTATATTTTATCCTGGTGGTGGGTGTCTATGAAACTTCTTCTACAGGTGGCAGAGCTGAAGGATATGCAGCTTAACCTTGTTGCAGTCTCATCAAGTCCACACAAAAAAGGATCCATTATGGCATCTTACATGCAAAACTCTGACACGGCAGTCCAGGAGTTTATCAAGTGGAATGAAAAAGCTCTTGGCCGTTGCCGCACCAGGCTCACTCTGGCTAAGGTGAGTTGAGTGTTCACTCTTTTTCTTTCCATATATAAATGTTAAATGTCTCATGTCAGATTCAACCCAATTTTTTGACTTCATGAGCAAGTTCTTTAGCTGACTGTTGGGGTGGGGGAGATGAGAGGGACGGAGAGCGCAAGGCCGATGCAGCTCCAAGGTCACTGGTGTGGTATGAATGTGAATGCTTCTTGGTGGTCCAGTTACAGCAGGTGATGGAACCTGTGTAACAGGGCGTGGTTGGGACTGTCCAGCTCGAAATGCACCTGACATCTGCAAAGGCCAAGGCTGTGGGGGACAACTGAGAAGACATCAGTGGTCCATCAAAGGATAGATGTCTTTCCACTAGAAATCCAACAAAGAGGGTATCACAGAACTAGGCTAAGGAGAATATTCATTGGAGTTGACATAAAAAGGCAAAGAACATTGAATCCTGCTGATCTGGACCATAATGGGGTTTGGTCCTGCAGGTGATATGAAAATGGCAGGCCCCGCATTGACAACAGCCTCACCCTGCACACAGCAATGCCAGCATGCAAACATGATTCAGACTCCTTTATCTGACAATGCCACTGACATAAGCAATTCCAGATTTCTGTTTCCACATGATTCACCCATAAAGTCAAGTGACTTACTGAAGATTGCCCCATGTGCAAAGACAAAGTGGTGCGGCCAAGCTCCAACAACAATGCTCCTATTTCTTGGATGAGATTGCCATCATTAAACTTCCTCCCAAGCTGTTGCATCTGTTATTGCTTAAGAGGGTAAGGAACAGATTTACAGCAAGATTTGTGCTAGCTCGGCCCTGCAAAAGATTGGTCACCCTCTGCACAAGGACCCTGGAGCAGCAGGCGAGGGTCTCCTCCTCTCTTCATCCACACCTGAGCGCACATCACTGACAACACTGGTCCCTGTAACCACACATTCTTCTGGGATTTGAGTCCTCTCAGTTTCTGCAGGAACATAAAGTTGGGTAAGAAGGATTCAAAATACCCACATGCATGAATATTCACCATAAGTGAATCAGATTAGCCAGTAGAAACACACAGCCTCTTGATACTCCCAAACCTGGTAATACAGATACTGGTTGTAAATCTGCACATATTTGAGTTCATTCTCAACTAGTAATTTCTCATGCACTCTCCCCCAAAGCAACTTTGTCAATGTAACAGAAGCCCCACTTACCATGTGATGAGAAGGACTCCTCCAAATACTAGACATATTGAGAGAGAGAGAGAGAGAGTTGGCTATAGGTTTTGAGACAACTTTTTCATACATACCGAGCCTCCCAAAGATAGGATTCAAGACCTTGAACGTACAAAAGGGAAAGTTCGGATGCTTTACACATACAACAACTCATTTCGACATGGTGAGTTGTCTGCTGCTACTTTTTGTTGACTGTGTTGTAACAAGCCCTCGATCTTCATGCATGTTTGAAGTGACAGAGGAATCCATTGCCACCACCACCTTGCATCATCACCTACAACAACAACAACAACAGGTAAAAAAAACATGCACAAAAAAAAAAAAAAAATTAGTTTGAGTGTTGTAGACCCTAACCCTTTAGAAGGCAACCCAAAAAACTTCCTTCATCTATAGGAAGGATGCTGAAAGGACATAATCTAATTTTTGTTAGGCTTCCTCCCTCCTTGCTGCTACATATCCATCAAGAAGATGTAATGCTCATTATTATCTCCTTACTAAAAAGAGTGGAGGAGGAGGCGAAGGAGACCTAATCCAAGGCAATTTGGAAGTGCAATTGCTCGTTGAATCTTGAATTGCAGCCCTGGACCAGTCCTCGATCTTGTTCCTGCCTTCCATCTGTGCTCCTGTTTCAGATCCAGAAAAAGAAGAGAGAGAGAGATCAGTTAGCTCAGTCAATGCAGTTTTTCTCTTTTTTCTCTCTTCATTCTGAGTGATGGATTCATTCATGTAAAGGCCTAATTTTGCATCAGATTTCAACCCTTTCTTCCCACAAAAAAACAGGCACTCAATTCAACTGACAGAGAGATAGAAACACATTGTGAAGAACAAATAAAAACACATAATCAAGCTTCACAAAAGCAAACCCCAGCAGCAACAGCAGCAAAGATAGAGGACTCAGACAAAACAAAACACCCACCGGGCCAAGTATCAGTCGGTAAAAACGAGGAGGAAAGTAGCCGGAATGCGGTTGCAGAAAGCACAAGCCTCCTACGCAGGCCTCGTTCCCCATCTCATCATCCTCTGCCGACATTGCAACTCCATGAGACCGCTATTCTCCGAGGCTCTTCCTCAAGAAGACAAACACGCAAGCCATAAATACGGCTCATCAAATCCTCACTGCAACAACAACAACATCGAACCGTCCTCTTCATCACAGATACGACGAGACATAGCAGCAGCGGAAAAAGGCAGCGGGAGGCAAACCACTTGAACAGTAAAATGAAATCTACCTCGAACAGTACATTAAAACTGAAATATAAAAAACAATTAAATATCAAAATGTTCAGGGCGACCGTACGAGAAAAACCCCATGAACCAGTTCCTCGAAATTCTCGTCACTCTCGTCACTGAAATTATATCTCCTTGAAGGAGGGTTAATCTCTGCTTATGTGTATGTGTAATTAATAGAGTATATGTGTGATCATTTGAAGGTTAAGTTTTCAGATATGGTGAAAAGGATCTTGAAACCTTGGATAATTCAAACTCAGGGATGATTGGTTATCAATCAATCATTACATTCGACATTTCAAATCAACATTTTTAGCAATATCAAACCAATTTTACTTATAATTATGACAACATTGTGGCTAGTAGTGTGCAACAAGAAAGCCCTAATTAGATTACCTTCCTTCATCAATTAGTTTACATAAAAACAATCCAAAATGCTGGATGTGTCACTGAGCTCATGAAAAAAGATTTTTGTAGCTATTAGTAGTGTGTGATCAACAATGGAAGATTATGTCATATAATGTGATAAGAAAATGACATAATAGAGGTATCCATAAAGTGACCCCTTTTGAGCTCTTCTTTCATCTCTCAATCGCTCTTTCAATCTATAAGCATTTTAATCTGCAAAATAATGAAATTTTATTAAATATGGGTATAAAATGCTGAAACTTAGCATTAAATACATGAGGTTGGAGAATATTGAAAACTGTAATACACAACAACAACAGTGATTGGTTGAAAGCAATTAGGAACAAAAGGATATAAGATTGCAAGTCAGATTTGGCGCTAATCTGAGTTTCAGGACCCCTTTAAGCCCGCTGTAATGTATTCACCATCTTTTAAACTTTTGACCCCTTTTATGACCAAACAGGGGTACTGGTGCTGAGTTTTCCTTACTTTGCGGAGATCTTTAATATGCCACCCAAAACCTTAATGTTGTGAAATTATGTCAAAAAAGCAAGATTAAAAATTCTGATTAAGGTACATGCGAATTGTTTAAAAAATGAGTACTCATTGTGTGGATCAGAACAACCGAATTGTTGTTAATCAATAACCCAACACCATTAATGAATTTACCAAATGGGTGCAAATACTTGCAGGGTGAAACATGGTGCAGTATGTTGAGATCAGTCCCAGTAATTTAGTTTTTCAAATGTGGCCCAAAAAATAACCTCTGATCAGTCCATTTGGAAGAGATGTAATTGGAAAATACAATTGTGGTCTTCAATGTTCTTATATATGAAAACACGTGGCACAGTGCTTTTCACATACATATAAACAGCCTCATTGCAGTTCACATAAGCAATCACCACACCATATTCAAACCAGGCCAATAATTGATTTTTCACTTGGTTATTGAGCTGGAGCTGGGTATCAGCAACTGATCAGTCTAGTATCAAAATCTCCAATAATCAGGTTAGTAGTTAATAACTGACCTATTTAGTATTATCTTTTGGAATGCCTGCCAAGAACCTACTCAGCCAGGTATTGATTTTGAAAAAGAACCTACTAGATTAGTTGTGAGGACCTCACACCCACTCCATTGTCCTTCCCGTCTTGAGGCCATCCCATTGGATGAACCCCAACTGTGAGGGTTCATCCAACTTTCGACCCCAAGTATCAAAGTAGCTAATTGGCATCATGTAAATTGCAGCTGGAAAATCCAAAAGATTGCATTGACAAGCTGTGAAAAAAGGTTGCTTTCAAAGTAGACATGATGAACTACTCTTGTTTTCACATTTTTCAATATATTGAACCGAAAACATAATTAGGTGCTTCTTGAGGCTTTGTAGTTTTGAAGTCTCTTAGACAGCCAGTCTTATTGTCCTTCTGAAGAATAAAGGCTACCCTCTAAAGATTCTGTTAAAGAGGACTCAAGGGTTGTTTGATTAAGAGAACTTTCTTTTTGAACTTTCAGCAACCGGAATCTTCCATGATTTTGAATGGAAACTTGTAAGAGGGAGCTTTTTGAAGCTCACGTGGTCCATGTTTGGTTTTTCCCTGCTGTCTGTTGTTCTTTTGTTTTTCCTTCTTTTTGTGTGTATTCTTTTTTTTTTGGTTTTTTTTACAAACCTTAAACCCTCCAACAAAAGAGAGCGCCAAACAAAATCCCAAAACTGCAACAATGGCAATGCAAATAGGTAGTGCACCACAGAGTGCAAACATCTTGTATGAAAAATTCAATAGAGCTTTATAGTACAATGCCTCTTAGTTATGTATTGTACTATATGCACACCTAGTAGTGCCTTGTCACAGCGATTTATTTTTTTCCCATATCTTGTGATGTTGCTCAAGTGGCAATTATCCAAACAGAATAGTAGAATATTTTGACTATATTCAGAATATCAAAGTAAAAAACCTTAAGCATCCTCCCATATTGCAAGCACATTGTGACATTTTTTTGGAATTTGTCTCGAAAAATAGGGAATTTGAGAGAATATTCTTTTTTGAAATAAATTACAAAGTGGTGAAATTCCGCCACTAGGAAAATTACTGCCTTGGCACGTTCCACACTAACTGCGTAAGTGATCCAAAGAAGCTACTGTAGAATGGTGAGCAAGTTTCATGTATACAATTGGTGGGAATTTTGTCAGGTTGAACTTTTTCCACTTTCACACCTTGCATGCAGCCAGATTTGGCTAACTTAGTTTCAGGATGGTCGCCATCTTGGCTACATCACAAAGTCCTTAAGCCAGACGGTGATGCTGCTGCATGTTGAACTGCTATGGTGAGCAAGAGCTCATAGATTTCTGTACAGTATGTACTGCTCGATTTCAAGGTTTGATTGGTCTAGTCCATGGGAAGTCCGAACACTGCAAGCTGTGTGTTGTGATGACTGCTCGTAGGCTGAGAGAGTGGATCCATTTCAAGCTGCTACGAAAATGAACCGACGTCGAACAGGGCTGAGCTTCCTCAATCTGAAACTGATCAGCAAAGGTAGAATCTGGAGTTGCAAATTCTCTTGTTGGAGCAGATGGCTTCTGCATTTGTTGTAAGCCATTTCCCATATTAGGAGCTTGACATCCTTGAGGAGCTTGACAGGCTTTGCCCAAAGAGTTGTGGTTAGAATTGTAAGGAACGGTGTAATTGGCCCTCCTCAGCTCTGCAGCTCTCGGTAGGAGCTCACATGCCTGGAGCTTGAAACCATCCTAGTGGGTCTTGTGATAAGATTGTTTGGTCATCAGTCATGAGAGATAACCAGCTGCTTATTCTTTCCAGGACTTCAGGCTCTTTAGCTTCTAGTAGCTGATGTTCAGGTATGGTTTCTAGAGGTGCATGTCTTCTATTGCTTACCCCCAAAGCTGGAACAACTTGTGCACCTTTCTTTTCAACAGCAGCGCTTCTTGAAATCTCTTGATCAAATCAAAAATCTCTTTGTCAATTTCCTCACCCAGAGGAAGCTGAGGCCAATTCTCTGCTCGATGCCCAAACCTCTCGGCATTTGCAAGGTCCCAATAGTTTGGGTGATTTCCAGCTTCTGCAATATTGAAGGAGAATATTTGAACTTTGTCCTGTTCAAGGCGGTGCCATCTCTTCTTGCAGGTTTTGAGGCTTCAATGGTAGCCTCTGTCTTGAACCCTCTTTGCAACTTTGTCCCAGTGCTCACTGGCAGCACAGGAAACAGATCCTCGCGGCATCGACTTCCTGACCTGCTTCAATTATGCACACCTCCACCAGCACTCTCGTCTCTTCTAATGTCCATTCCCTTGCCAGAGCTGCTGCAGCTGCAGTGTTCACTTCATCAAAATCTTGCTTCTCTCTGACCAAGTGCTCCGTACTACACTAGATTCCAAAACCGCTTGGTGTATTCAACTTCAGTAAAGCATAAATCCCTGAACCAAGGTTCAAGATATAGGACAAAATGCTTGTCGTTGAGCTTCAGAAATATACGAACATCTTTTTTCATGTGATTTTTCAAGTGAGTGTACACAGAGGAAAAAATACTCTATCATTAAGGCAAGACAGAGGACAGGGTTGTGGAAGTCCTAACTTGCATCTCAATATCTTGACTCAGAACACAGAAGTTTGGAAGGTTGGGTACAGTGGAGATGGAGTGTTTTTGTTGCCGAACTAGCATTCCTTAAAACATGGAAACATGGTTAACATTGAAACATGGCTTGTGACACAGAGTCATGAATCCATTGGGCAAGGTTGAATTCCGCCGTTCACTAGGTCCTCTCCATATTCGGGCTTGTTTGCATCACCTAAACTGATTTGTTTCTATCTCTCTCGGTTTGACCTCTTCACATTGCCGTCTAACAAATTTTATTTTTTGTTTTTGACAATTTCGACATTCCAATATGGCATTACGTAAATCCTATTAGTGACTCATATTAATTATTTGTGGTCCAAAACTTCCCCCAAAAGTTCCATTCTTTTTCTTTTGGGATGGGTATATTTCATTGGCCCAACACCCCCAAAAAAAAATCAAAAATGAAAAAGTCAAAGCTTTAGGGCAATCCCATAATGGAAATGCTGAAATCTCCTCTTTGGGGTTGGGTATATATATAGGTTACAAGAGTGTAATTAAGGCAAAGGATATGGGATGAAGGGAGGAGCTAATGGGAACATATCGGGAAACACATTAGGAATTTGATGAGATACAATTGGATGTTCGTGGGAACATATTGGGAAAAAGAAAATTAGATATCCCAAATGCAATCCAACCAAATTTAGTACCCCCAAATGCAATTACCACATCCAAGTAAAATTGGCATGTGCATAAGATTAATGAAAAATTAAAACAAGGTATGCATGAATCCAAATCCATCCCTACAGAAATTTCAATGTCAACTATGGTTTCTTTCATTTTGTAGATGTGAATAAAATTAAAACCTAAAGTAAATATGTTTTAATTGTAGAAAATTTAATTATTGAAACAAATGCAAAAACACCCTGAATTTTAGCTTGTGTAATGATATCATGGTTTGTCACCTATTTAATCAAGTGCAATTGATTGTACACTTATTTTTCTCTTATGTCTTTCATCTATTTTAAAAACATTTACACCCTAAATTTCAAAGTAGGTTATCAATCCTAAATTTCAGGTCTATGTTTATGATAAGAGATACAACAAAATAAAATCAAGGAAAAAAAAACATCCTCATAACCAGCTAATAAAAAGCTCAATATGGAAACTTGTTATATAATGGAACCAACTCCCATTTTACACCATGAATTTTCGTGAAAGGCTCAAAATAGCTTCAAAATTACATTTGATCTTTAGAATTAAAAACTCACTAAATTAGTTTGATATCTATCTCTTAGTTGTAAACAATATTGTTGCAAGTTGTAAGAATTTTTTTTAAAAGTCCTATTGATGATGCAACTTTTCTTCTTGTTAGGGTTGGTGGTTAAACTTTCAAGGATGCAAATTTTACTTCAACCAAAGGTGCCATGCTTTTCTTTATTGTTATCATTGAGTACTCAATTCCTGGGGAGGCCATTATGTATGCTAGTCCTTCATCATCTCCAATGTCAGCCCTTCATCCCATTTAGTTGACAGAATACTTCACCACAACCTCCACTTCATAGAATTTCAAAGAAACAAGGCAACTAAGCGGATATCTGTTGGACAAATGGAATAGAGGAGGACCAGATTGCTAGGAATGGGTAATGCACTCATCCATTGCATGAAAAGGTAGTGGGTACATTAAATGGGACAAAATATTAGAAGGCAGTGTATAACCTGCACAACACAACTATGAACAAAATTTCAGAGATTATTACTTCTCAACATAAGTAGGGAAATTATGAAAACAAAACATCTCAAAACAATGTATGTTCAGGAAATGCATTCATACATGCAGTTTTGATGTTGTATCATCCTATGGAAAGCGATATTATTGTAGTGACAAGTTAAAAGTTAAAACCCTCGCAATATTAATTATTCTGAGGAAGGTGATCTTTTTTTATTATTCAGACCCTCTGCAGGAAATTTTTTTGCAAGAAAATAATAAAATTATATCACCACCATGCATGAAAGTTTATGGTGGAGGAATTCTCATGGATTATATTTCCAAGTTTTTATTCATTATTTTTTCTATAGGAAAATCAAGCTGTGGGATCAAAATAATAATTAGCGCAGGTTGTGCAGGAGCCAAAAAATTTATCTCCCACCGTTGCAGGAAAGTTATGTGAGAAAATTTAATTAATTGTATTTTTAGAAAGTGTGAGGTTTAATGTGTTACCAGGGTATAATTGGGGAAAATCCAGGTACACTTACTTGCTAAAGACCAGGATGAGTTGCAACCACACATCAACCAGATTCCTCGTACTGCACTTCCTAGAAACCTGCATCAGCTAACATAGCAGTAACTTTTTCCTGCAAATACAGTCCCACCACATACACACCACCTGCCACAGCTGCAAGTTATATCTCTGTAGCCGGGCTGCAGAATTATGTAATTGACAGTGGTGGTGTTGAGTTACCAGGACCCAAAGTTGTTACCAGTTGCAACTATAACTTCCGCTCAAAGACACACCATTGATGCTACAGTGTGATGTGATAACAAGGACCAAGAATGCATTTCTTCTTTAGAATTACTGGGGATCCCCAGTCTAGAAAACTGTGGGGGAAACTTTCATATGCTCTCCACCAGATACTAGTAAGACGCTGATATGCTACACACATGGGGTTTCCCCAGCAGAGCTGAGCTGCAATGCTCACTGGGGAAATGATGACGTGGTGGCCGAGCAGTAGGGCTGATGCGCAAGGTCAGTCCATCACTCAGCTACCCTGCCCCTTGTTTTTTCTTTTTCAAGCCCTACCTAGGATACCCACACCTTTTGGTTTTTTTTGGGTTGGGTCAAGCGCATGGGCATGTGGTGGGGGCTTGATATTTTATTTTATTTTTTCTTGGTCTCCCACTTATTAAACCATGTGGGCATGTGGGACTTGCTTCTTGTCCCCCCTTGTTGGAAGAAAAAATATGTAGAAATTCACCTTAACCTAAATTAAGTTAAATTCATTTTTTTTTAACTTTTGTTTCTAACCATAAGTTTAACTGATTATTTCTAGCCAATCAATCATTTAATAAGGATCATTTTTCTCCTTTTTATTAATAATTAGGGTTTGAAGCTCACAAACTTCAATTCTTTGTATTTTGAGCCCAGTTGCAAGGTATGCCAAAACCAATGGTTTGTGATGTTGGAGCATGAGAAGATCTTTTTATGGGTTTGCTAGTGTGTATATCAGTTCCATGAAAACGTGAAAAAACTAAGGCTGTTGGTGAGGAGATGTAAAATGTGTTATTTAAATTATGGATAAAACATAATTCTAAAAAGTATATTCATATTTTGTTGCTTTATGTAAAACACATCATTCAATAAATAAAACCCATGTTTTATTGAAATTCGTTTTCATACAACAGTTGCATTTTGTATGAATATTGTATTCATATAAAGTATAGATGCAAATCTCTTGTTAGTTTTCTTGAACATCAAGAGGACGTTTAGCTTTGAGTTCAATTGCAAAAATTTGTGTTAATTGTAAAGTTTATTCTCTACTTTCTTTCCTAGACCTTTCTTCCATTACAATCATAGATTAGGCAATGAACTTTGTAGTCTCAATTGCCTCCCTTTGCAATTCAAACTTCAAAGTTTCAAATTTTTTTTAAAATTTAGTTAACTTCTTTAAAATAAATGCCATGTCACCACTCAATTTACATCTTTTGTTTCTCACAGTTTTGCCAGAAACATCAAGTAAATTTGCTACATGTGTATGAGGCAATTCAATTGTATTATTACCTCAAGTGCCCATATTGGATGTATTAGCAAAAATGCCAAATGTAGGAATAGTGGATGTAGGAGATTGTGGAGGAACACTCCCAGCTTGATTTGGAATTGTATCATCATGTGGTAAATCTTCTTCAATGTTCAGTGCTTGAGAAGATCCAGCATGAGTATAACCTTGATCAAGTCCATTAGGTGTGCCATCTGCCTTTGTTGTGCTTGCCAAAATTTGGCTCATCTTATTGAATCAAACCCACGAAGTAGTTGCAAAACATGTAACACTTTTTATTGTCTTTTCTTGAAAATATTTCTTCTTCATCTTGTCCCATTTGTCACAACATTGAGTTGTTGTCCTCACATTTTTTGTAGGAATATGTATCACAAGCTTTTTTCGAACATCTTCCCAATCCTTGCCTCGAAAAGACCCACAGCCAAATGTCAAATATTTTTCCTCATACAAATCTAACAAAGTTGACAAAGCATCATTTGACCATTGTACCGCCTTCACACATCTCTCCTACTTCGCTGAAATAGACTTAGTTGAACTATGGCAGATGCATTTGCAAGTAATGCAAGCATTGTAGCTTAAGACCCTCATGAAGGAGAATAAAGAAAAAGACCCATGTAAGAAAAATCCTTTGGAGGTGATTGAGACATGTTGAGAAAAGACGAAGATCTAGGTTTTAAAAGGACTGTGGTTAAGGAAGGACACAATTTTTATTTTTGAGGTTATGGGCATGTGGGTTAGCATTATTATTTTTTGGATTGTGGGTCTTCTGTGGTAGTAGTAGTTTTTTTCCTAACAGAACGGTAGGCTGCAGCCATTTTTGAATAGGGCAATTTGGCAAGAAGAAGCTGAGCGGATGTGCAAGCCACCTTGCACTTCGGCATCTGAGCAGAGCGGAAGAATGGCTGTCAGGGCCACTTTTTGTGGCTAAGCAGACAAAATTGTGTGCATGTGCGCAGGCCCTGGGACCATTTCACCCCTAGCTGGGATGACTGCAAATGGGTAGGCATCATAACTGCCACAATCTTACACAATTTCAGCCAACCCCACACAGAAACAGTAGGTTAAGTTAGGGAGAGACACACCAATTGTGACAAACAAAAAAAGCACAAACCTCTTTTCCAACAATTGAGGTCTCATGGATACTGAATGTAACTTTGGAGTGAGAAAAATTGGAGCGGATTCTGCTTACACTAGTTGAAATTCAAGATTTAGATCCATGGCTGAGTTCTAAGCACAGAAATCAATACCCTGCCAAAACCTCTAGGATTCTCAAAAAGAGTGCCATTGTTTCACTAACTCTCTCTGGCTGCTTATGAGAACATACATAAAACTAGTTGGTCCCTTTTTGGACTTAGAGTGGAGTTGGGCTTAGTGCTTCATACCTTCACTTTTGTTGAGGGGTATTAAGCTAGGCCAAAAATGGTGTCCGACAAATTCAGGTGATGACATAATGCAGCATGCAACCAAGAGGTCCAGTGTTTTTTTCCCAGATGTAACTTTGAAGTTTTTTACACATCAAAGATTTATAAATTTGGGCTTCAACTTTATTGTATGGGTTCAACTTCCATCTTTTTCTCCTTGCAATTGGTGGGTTCAATTTTTGCCTTTTGTTCAGTCAAATAAACTAGATGTGCAATGCATGGTCATAGCCAGGAAGGAGGATAGAAATTTCATTTCAATAGCCTCTTATATTGATGCCCAGCTTTGCATTTGGTGATGATTCATAATGTTTTTTATACCCAAAGCATAATGGGCCTGAAAATAGTGTGCCCCTTAATGTCAGGAAGTGAAACACCAATAATGCCCCAGTACCTTGGCCACTTCCACTAATCATAATATCTACAGAAATGTTAAAATTTTCACACAAATTGTTTTTCAAAGAACAAAATCTTATTGAAGAAAAATATTAAATAACCAAAAATATCATGTTAGTTGAAACGAAAACTTCAAAATTAAGTAATTACTTGACAAACATGTGTTGGAGTGGCAAAGGTTGGTGCTATCCAACCATCATTCATTGGAAGAATAACTTGTGGGTTGCATCCTATTGTTAGCTCTATTAAGTAGTTATGCAATTCATTCCAAATCACATCATAAACTTTGAAGTTTGAATAAACTCATTCCAAGTACAAATTTGCACTTCCAAAATGTAATCATAAACATGCTTCTCGTTGGCCTAGCTATATACATTATTCAACTTGGGCCAAAAGTTATGGGATAAAGTGTGGTGAGCTATTGGGAACACCTTGGGAAATGCATTGAGAACTTGGGAACATGTTGGAAATGCATTATGAACATGGTCTAAACAACAGTGGGAACTTGATGTGCATACATATGATCAACAACTTCACGTAAACTTGGTGGAAAGGCATTGGTAACATCAAAATCTAGAAAATTTTCAAAAACCCTCCCCTCCCAAAAAGAAAAAAACATGGGCTTCTTGGGTGCATGCTCCATCACCACACTGGTAGAGCAAAATTTCTTTTGCTAACAATATTTGTCACGAGAATAGAAGTGGAACATGTTGGCTGTTTTCCTTCTTCACCCAAAACAACAACTCCTTTCCTTGTCATATTATCACTTACAAGACTCCCACACTCTTTCACTACTCCCAAGCTTTCTCTTCATTCTCCTTTAGCTTCTTCTCTTGTGCAAGAGAAAACCCTTTTTCTTCCTCACTCAAAAGAGCAACTCTGATCTGTTTCATGTTCTCCCCTATGAGTACCACACACTCTTTCTCTACTCACAAGCCTTCTCTTCATCCTCCTTTTATCTTCTTCCCTTGTTCATCTTTCTTTTTAGTGTTTGCTTTCAAACTCTCTCTAAATGCCTCAAGCCTCTCTCTAAGGACTGGTTCACTACACCTAGTTCGGGGCTTTTGATTTTCTGTGCTTTTGTTTGTTTCACCTGTAGCAAACTCCTGGGACTGGTTCGTGCATTGGTTTCGCTTCCAGCTACTACTCCAGGACAGTATAAGGAAGCTGCAATCTCAAGTCTTGGGATCCTACATAATTATAATTTAAGCTGCATTCACACTTGATCTTAAGTCAGTGTTAAATAAAAATCTAGGTGGCATGCAACATTAAATAGGAGATAACTTAATGTTAAGTGAATGTTAGCTTAACATAAATTTTCATCGTAAGTAGGATTAAGTCCTAAATGATTAGCATGATGTTAGGGGACGCAACACTAAAGTCCCTAACACCCAGTGTGAATGCACCATAAGTAGGATACGTAGCCCACCCTAGTCTCCCACCATCATGACTTAATGGTCCCCCCCCCCCTCTCTTTGATCGGCCTTGGGTGAACCAGCTCCTATACAACTTTAAATCACAGAGTTGGTCATTTTTTGGGTGAGTAATCAGTCTACCTTCAAAACTCTGTTGAAACCAGGAAAAATCCAATGATACCTTTTAACACCAAAATCTATGCCACATGACACTCTAATCAACAAGCTTGCATTTGGGCCTTTCAGGCTTACCTCCGCTAATAATCTCCTTCCAGGCAAACACCAACTGATGACAACAGAAAAGCCGGTAAAAGAATTCAGCATAGTGCCAATAATCTTGCAATCCATACATCAAACAGCCAATGTGATGAAAATACAAAATATCTGCAAGGTATCTGTGAGCCTCTTTCAAAGCATGATCAATATGTGTGACATTGTGAATGCCAAAAGCAATTGTGTAGCCATCCATGTTGTCATCCTCTAAGCGTAGGGCCTCTGCATCACCTTCCATCCAAACCAAGTCTTTCACATTCACCAGACCTGCTTCCCATCCTCCAATGTTGCCCATACACACAAAGCACATTTTAGAGTATGAGTGCTGTCACCACTTTAATCTTCAAGGATTGAACAAATAGATGCAGGGATAAAGAGATCACCTAGCTTGTGTGCATGCTGCTTGCCAACCTCCAGCATATTTGGATATATGTCACAAACATGTACATGGGTTTCATTCTTTGCCTTGGATTCAGCCCCACCTTTCCAATGGCATGATGCTCTGCCTTGTGGATTGCATGCAGAACACAGAATGCCACATTGCCTGCCCACCCTCTCAGTGAATTGTTATTTGGGATTTGCATACAGTAACAAAAACTAAGACCTAAAAACACTTATCTGCCCATATGGCATTGCAACAATTTTTCAAGTCTAGTGTCGTTGGCTGCCTGGAGATAGACAAAAAGTCTGAAGACTGTGTCTGGGATGCTGGAATGTGAACACCCTAATCTTCAAATACAGTTTCCATTTAAGAAACTGGGATTGTGGCATAAGAATACCTCAAAAACTGGCTCTGTACCACTCTAGACATCATCTCTCTTCACTGTTCAAGAGGGACCTGCTATACCATATGAGGGTATTCTGTGCCATTATCGGAAACCAGGTTCAGTCAGCTGAATCTAAGGATGTCTACACTGAAGAAGGTTTTCCAACTGGATTAGTCAGAGAACGACACTCAACAGAAAGACACCACAAAACATTCTTTGGAAATCTGCAGAAGAAAGATTTGCAATGTTCAATTGCAAGTTCAAGACAAACTTCGGTACTGCTTTATGTAAAGGGAAGACTAGGTACCTGTGCCACCTGAAACATCCAGATGTCACATGCCATGAAATGAATACAACTTTGAAACAAGCCTGTACTGCCATCAGCAAGAGGAAATCGTTTAACAATATACAAAATTACAGATTTGGCAACACACCCACAACCAGAGTTTTGCAAGGGCAAGGCAAAGACTGATACGACATATGGATTTGATGACAGGCCCACAAGCCAGAAAGTTTTGCGAGGGTAAAAGACAAAAAGCAATTTGAAGCTTAGAATTTGAAAAGTAGCTCAATTGCCCTGATCTTGAGAAGAGTGGGGTGCTGTTCTACTACAGTGAGGTGGGACTGAAAACTCTGATGCAAATTCAGTCATGAGACTCAAATGAACAGCAGTGTCAGACTCAAATTTGCAATGTATGACACTGGGGTTCTACAATTTGCATGATGCCAACCATGGACTCTTGGGAGGTCAATCAGGATCCATGTGGTGGTGATCTATGTTATTGTGCTTAGGCTTCACTTACAAGGTAATAGAATTTTGTTGACATGCATATAGATGTGATGTAAGAAGGACATGTTGAGAACATTTTTATATTTCAGAAAGTCAAAAGGAGGAGGAGCAATGCAGAGGGAGAGAGAGAGAAACCTGTCTTTCCACAGCCAGTGCAAGCCCATGCTCATGACATCAATCATCAAGTCATAGTTGCCTGCCACACTTGTAAAAACATTGCCCATGAGCTTCAATTTTTCAATTTCTGGCACCTCCCTGTAGCCTGGACAATCAATACCAGAACGCCTTAGCAATGGAAAACCCTTGAAGGAGAAAGAAAAACACAGATGGCAATCATTTCAACTGGTATTCTACCTTTCAATGCAGTGAGTGCATCCAGAGTTTCACCCCATGGAGGAACGGCACACTCCATGTTTTGCTCATTTCTCACAAAGTGTTGTAACAGGAAACCCATGGATCATCATAATCAAAAGACAAACAATCTCTGAAATTTAGACAACAACTTCTTTGTACGTAAAGAGTTGAGAATTTTTTGCTTGCATCCAGACACAAGGTTCGATCGCCCAATTTCAGCGCCCAATTTCAGTGGCATTCAGATACCTGGAACGGGGAGAATTTTCGATCTCAGGTAGATGACGATGCCAGCAAGGTGAATGAAACATCATCAATCATCATGGAAAGATCGTGAGCGAGAGAAAATGCTGGACTTCCTCTCTGTGGGCTTGGTAGCAGCTTCCAACCCTAATAATGATCCTGGAGAAGCTCAAATCGCAGTCCTTCCCAAAAACCAAGCTCTATTTCAAGCACCCCACATCGCAGATTCCTGTTGCTCCAATTTCAGAAACAAAAGTTCTGCGACAAATGTTCTACCACTGACGGGTTTTCTAATGGCAATGCTGCTGCACCACGGATCCAGAAGCACCCAAACCCAAGCTTTGCTTTCGGGTTCTCACGCTTCACACGCCCAGGGCTTAAGGCTATGGGAGACTTTCTCTCGTCTTCTTCACGGTTGCAAAACAGCGAGACTCAAATGATGTCCGAAATCCATTGCCGATAGCAGAATCAAAGCAGACGACGGTGGGTGCCTGGGCCAAGCTTCACCAAAATTCGTGAGCTTCGGATCAGAGCTTGAAGTGTGGTTGTGCGCCACAGAACATCGTGGAGCTTGCATTGAAAAAACTAGCCATGATTGCCTCCCCATACTCCTCGTCGCGGCCAACGTCGTCATCGCCGCCCTTTTTTGGCTCTGTTTCTTCTGCTCTCCACTCTCGTGCAACTGCTTCTTCACACCTGAATTTTCGCACCTTCCAGATTGCAAGCAACGCCGGACCACACCTCAAACCACAAGGTTTGCTTCCTTTTTCAGTTTCCATGGAAGATGATGACGTTGGTATGATATGTGCATTGCTTCTGAGCAACACACTAGGTGTCCGGATATGGCGCATGACTGTGCTGTAGCAGCTTGCAAAACGTCACGAGGTTAGAAATTCTGCAATAACAGCAGCAACGCCAGACTACAGTTTCGTGTTTAGGGTTTAAGGCTCAGCATGGAAGCAATGTAGTGTGAGTACCAGGTTTGCTTCATTTTTCAATTTCCATGGAAGATGATGATGTGAGTATGATATGTGCATGCTTCTGAGCAACACACTAGATGTCTGGAAATGGCGCACGACTGTGCTTTAGCAGCTTGCAAAACGTCACGAGGTTAGAAATTATGCAAGAGAACAGCCTGTTGATTGAGAAGCACTGGAAAAGAAGAACCTGGGCAGACACAACAGAAGGGGGAGTCGAAGTGCTGCTAGCTGTGATTCTCTGCTTGCTCCACCACAAGTATGGTTTCCTAACACTAACCCTCCTTTTTCAACTTCTTTTCTCTGCTTCAAGATGAGTAAGCTTCCTCAAGATGCCAGAGCATTCAGCTGCTTCTTGGGTGTAAATGCCTTGGGAAAATCAGCAGCCTCAAATTTGTATTGCATCCGAGTAGCCAACATCATGACATCTTTTCCTGAGTCTTCTTCCTGTTGCTTACAGGAATACAACAGAAAATCAGGATGCAGATTTGTTTGTAGAATGGGTTGCCCGAATTGTGGGAAGATTGTCCCACTACTGTCTTGAGCTTGATGAAGTCAGTAGGGGAGTCATGAATGGCAGCTTGTCATTACTGTTCATGATGAAGCTAGATGATGGTCTGACATTTTTTGTGTGGCACAGTTAGCAAATCTGTATTACATCCTAGTAGCCAACATCACAACTTCTTTCCTGAGTCTTCTTCCTGTTGCTTACAGGAATGCAACAGAAACTCAGGATGCAGATGTTCGCAGAATGGGAAGATTGCCCAAAATTGTGTGAAGATTGTCCCACCACTGTCAGGAGCTCCATGAAGTCAGCAGGGGGAGTCATGAATGGCAGCTTGTCATTGCTATTCATGTTGAATGTAGATGATGGGTCTGACAGTTTTGTGTGTGATTCTCTCACAAGGTCACTATGACTGCACTCAATTGTGTTGGGCTTACCTTCTAAGTGTTGTTTGCAGAGACCTACCTGCAAATCTCAAAGATATGCATGCACTTGTTGTGTGTCACATTACCTTCAATATCTGGTTGTGGAGTTTCTCTGCAATCATCTCAGATGATGGTCTGACATTTTTTGTGTGTGACTCTCTCACAAGGTTATGACTGCACTCATTGTGTCATCTTACAGTCATGATGTTTGTGGAGACTTCCCTTCAGATCTCATAGATATTATGCATAGACTCATTGTCATGTTACCTTCTTCAATGTCTTGTTGTGGAGATTTCTCTGCAATCTCATAGATTTGCATCCAAGCAGCTACCAATTACTTACTGGTGTGCTTAGAAGGAGATGTTCAGGGTGCAAGAGGCATCAACCATTATCCACTATGTAGGCCTCTCTTATGCCTTAGGCTCAGATGCTTGCTTGCTTAGACAGGGCAAGGCAAGCTAAGTGTTGGATAGCAGCTGAGGAGAGGGCAATCCCAAAGTAAGAGCCCCTGAGGTGGCAGCTGAGGACGGGACCTGCACTGGGAATGCACCTGTCCAATGGTGTTATCTCATGTAATGACCTGGTGTAGAAATTTTTGTTTCATTTTTTTCCTGCGATACCCTCTGGGTATCATGGGGAGAAAAAGAAAGCAAAGATGGTGTTTCACTTTTTGAAATGCCCTGCATTTTGCAGAGGCAATATTGCTGTGATAAACACGTGACCTGCATTTAAAGTAAAAAATTCACTATGATAAGATTTAAACTTACCCTTGCAAGCTTGTTATAGCTTGAAGTAGAGATAGTCCTGATTAGCTATATCATGAGTGACAGTCAATATTATGACAGAGTATTGTCACCTTGGTTCCACAAATGTGTCAGAAAAGTCCAGATACAGATTTTTGTATGATGTTTTTGCCTGAAATAATATTAAGCAGATTGTTATATAATAATTAGCAATACCCAAAGTCAGTCAGGAAAATGATGAAGTCAATAAATAAGGAGTAATTGCAGGGTGGTCACTACCAATCATGAAGAAAGTGATGGTCTGATACCCTTAGGAGCAATGACACTCGACAAGATTATGACTGCAACTCATTCTTGTTGTCTTTGTTTTGGATTTGTAGGAATTGACATGATGGTTACCACCTTCAAAGTGTTATTGTGGAGTTTTCTCTGCAATTTCATGGATATGAACAGTGGATAAATGTCAATTCTGCTTTTGCAATATGGATAGATATATTTGTTATTTACCAGTGGCCTCAAGACATATGAAGCACGATACATGTTATCAAATGCAGGTTCCCTCTCATTGTGTGTGTTAACTGAGGAGGTTGTCTCTATTTGTAAAGCACTCAGAGAAAATTCCTTGTGAGTTTGGAGGGTACCTTAAATCCTTGAATTTCCCTCCTGTAAAAGAGGAGGGATATTACACCTACTCCTTACGAGTGGAGGAATCTTATGCCAATAAGTAGGTGTAAGATCCCTTGCAGGGTTAAGGAGTAGGAGGAAGAACGCTGCCCCTCCGACACCTCATGATCTACATATGTTTAGGTCCATGATAACCTTCACCACATGCTTTACAATGGGTGAAGCCATCAGGTCGGGACATTCCCAACAGAAGCTGCCTACACATCCATTCTCAAAGATATGAGTGTGTTTCTTCTGACAGAGAAAGACTTTGAAGAGAGTCATGTCCAAAGGGTACAAGGTTCTTAATATTACTAAGGTGTCTTACCATGAAGAAATATGTGATTGCATACTCAAAGCTCTCAAAATTTCTATGGAATTCTTTAGTAAATTATTTTGAGTTGCTATGAAATTTGAACTCCAGGGATTTGTGGGTAGATTACAAATTCTGTCCTTTGAATAGGAAATGAAATCAATGTACTGCTGAGCATAGAAATTGTTTTGGTGTAGACTGTTTCAATGCATCTTTTGTGGTTGTGCTATTTGTGTCGATTTCCTGCTAACTGGGTTGCAATATGTGCAGTTTCTCAAAGGAGCTACACAGCATGGCCCTAACTCTCACGTCCACAATATTAACAGATAGAAGCAGAGCTCCACCCTCTTGGTCTCAAACTAACTCTGCTCCCTGGTGAGTGTCTGCAATGGGGTGCTTTACCTGGTGTGAACCACTAGGTAGAACTTTCCCCCACCATCTTGATAAGAGAGGTTCACACAAATGGAACTGGTTTTGGGGTCTTGTTCAGTTCTCTTGTAGGTTTTTTACTACATGGGATTGGTGGGTGGTCTATTCTCTCTACTATTCAAGAACATGACTCATGGTGGGTGTCTTCTATGGAACTTTAATCAATGTGTGAAACAAAAAAATCAATTTTGCTCTTGATGGATCAGACCCTGCTAGATTCCTCACATGCTGGTACTGTACACCAGGCTATCAAAATGACCAAGAAAAATGTAATATGTTGTAAAGTCTTTTTTTACAGTCTTTTATTACACACAACACTACTTCAAATATATATTTATCCACCTTGTATTACAAGTCCTACTTATCACATAGACAAGGTGCACATATTACGTACTTTGTTGTTGTGTCTTACCAAATTGCCCCGATTTTTGTTCACATAATTACCTAATTACGTTAAAAAAATTATGCATCTACATAATCACTTCTACCAACCTGAAATACCAGGGAATCCGCATCTCGTTCTTGTACCAGAGGTTTAGAAGTTGATAGGGTCACGTAAAGACCTGCTCCAATTTTTTTAGTGTAATCAGAGGGCACATTATCAGAGTGGGAGTTCTGTTTTTTGAAACATCGTGCCAAAAAATTTCGTTTTTCCCCCTTGTAACCTGCCAGCAGGTATCATGGGAAAAAAATTAAAAACAAAATTGGTCTTCTTGCTCAGTAAAGACCTCAGCAGCAACATTTGCCAGAATAAGGGCCTGCACAAGGCAAAGGACCTGCTTGCCTAAGACATGTGGCCTCTGGATTTACTCTACACTTTCATTAATTCCATCCAACCCCACCCACAAACGTGAAAAATTGGAGAGCACAGCAAGATACTGTTTAAACACCACTGTAACGCAAATACATGTCCTGTGGGAGCAGGACATGTTTAGGGTTTTAGCTTTTTGCTCTTTCTGCATGGAGATGGTGACTGCCAACTTTTTGGCAGTTTGTCCTTGAATGGAGAAACGAGATGGTGGCCAGCAGTTGCATTGCCATTATTCTCCTCTTTCTATACATGATTTGTGTGTGCGGTTTGTGTGCTGGCTGATAAGGTTTCTACTAATGCTCTGTGCGGAGGATATTATGCGGAGGAAATGCAAGAAGGATGGACCGGATGTATGGAGTGAAGGATTTTGAGGCGGTCAAGGAGCTGGACAAGAGACACAGAGAAGCTAAGTACAAATTTTCTCTGATAATGTTGTTAGATGTTGCCAGTTGATTATGGGATCTTCACAGAAGCTATATCCAAATTAATTCCATTGCATAGATATGGACTTCTGTGACTTCTGTGAGATTATAAAGCAAGGCAATGTCAAGAGTAATTTTCGTTTTCCTTAACTTGAAATCGGAAAAATCGAAAGGATGAAAGAGTCTAGGTTCATGAGTCTGATAAGTCCCATTACACAAAATTATGGGTTGAAGTCATTTCTGCTGTGGGATCAGGGAGCAAGGGAACATTGTTCTGGGAATTCATTGTTAATGAGCTAAGGGTGTAAGTTATGGATTTTTGTTTTTGTGAGAATGGATACTTGTCTAAAAACTCGAAAGGTGAACAAAAAGAGAGCTCTGATCCATTGTCTCCGGTCTATAGTTGTTGAGGATCACGATATATTAGTGTGTGTTGCTTTCTACAGATTGGTGCTGGTATATGTGGTTTGGTGTTGGTCGATGGGATCATGTTTCCAAGACCCTATGAATAAAATTTGGCATGTGTATGAGTTGTGTCTTGAGGTGGTGATGCGGATATTGTAGGATTTATCTTTTGTGCAACAATTTCAGTCTCAGGCAATGCAGACAGGATAGTAGATAGATCTGCAGAACCCCCTTTTTAGGTCACACCACCACCTGGGCCAATTTTTTGTGGCCAGCCAATCAGAAGCAGTCATTTTTCTCCTGGGGTATCATGGATGCTTCAAGCCAAAATGCATGTGATTTGCAGCTACTTGCTGATTTCAAAAAAGAGAAGTGACCAAACATCATGACAGAGAAGTTCAACCTAGAAGTCAGAGCAGTAGGGACAAAAACAGAGAAATAGAATTAGATGGGCTATGAATTTTGTCATGTGCCTTCAAGTGCTATTGTTGGCACCTTGGCCATAAAGCTTACATGACCAACTATGTGACTTCCAAGAAGACAAAAAAAGAGTGCAACTCTTCTCCACAAATTGATGAAAGTTTTCTGATCCTTGAAGGTCACAAATTTAAGCAATATTGTCTCTTAGCCTTTGCAAAGGCATTTGAAGAGGAGGCATGCTAAGGTCTATCCCTTGCATGTGATGGGGCACGCTGATCTTGGAAGTGGGCTTGCCCAAATTAAGGTTGGTAATCTCTCAATCACTTGGCCTTTGCAAGGGTGCGATTCCATTATGTGGTAGAGATGTTCTTAAATGGTGGGAAACTCAATTTGGATTATAAATACAGACTGAATGTAATATAGTTATCTTCAAAACGGCTAGTAAAAGAAAAAAAATTCTTTTGATTGGCAGGGCATAATGATGGACCCAGGTCATGGCATCTAAATACTCTTTCAACTAATTTTGTTCAATTTTTCATGTTTATGGCAAAGACCGAGGAAATTAACACTCTATGGTGGATGTGATAAACATTCATAGAGGCCCAAAGAGAGGGTGTGGGTGGAGTTGTGCAATTCTTCCTTTTGAAGAGAACCTTTGGTCTCAATTTTGGCATTATATAATTTATTAAGAGGTTCTCTAGGTGGGGGTTTCAGCCTAGTTCTTCCATTTTTAAACTTTTTACTTTCAATTCTAACACATTATTTTGAAAGTCAAGAACTTCTAGGCTCAATTTTTTAAATCATGTTTGGTTCTATGTACACATTACACACTTTTCATTCCTAAAAACTACACATGGGTACAAAGTTTTACAACAAATTAAGACAAGAATCTATATGAATACAAATTTCAACAACTTATTAAAATTAGTATTTAACCATAGAGTTCAATCTACTTATCAACTTTTCAAAAAAAAAATCAACTTTTTTACATAAAGATGTTAACCAAGGTTTTTGTGGTGAATTTTTGCCACTTGACTACCAAAAAAAGGGCCAATGAATCCAACAAAGAGAATTTTCAGAATTTTTTTTTAATTCGCCATATCTCAAGAAAAAAAAGTTAAGAGTTGCCAAATTTAGATATGTGTTCCATTAAGTTGCCAAAACTAGGCTAGATTCCAAAAAAAATCTACTGGTCCACCGAACAATCACCATTTATTGCTAATTAATGTTAAGGATCCTCGCCAATACACCTACTTGAGGAATTTGAAAAAAAAATCCAGATGTTAACCATATGTAAGAGGTTTTTTTCATAATTCCAATTTTGATTTTGGATGTAGCAAAATATTAGTTCCATAGTTCGATTTTTGTGCCAATTCCAAATAAAAGTGTGTCAACTCAAGTCTAGGTCACAATAACCTAGACTTCAACACCTAGTTTTAACCCTACAAACTGGATATCTTCACAACATTAATTTTAACCAAATTACCAATTTTTTTAAATTTATGTACTTGAACACTTGGTTTTAACCTCACAAATTGAATACCCTCACAACATTAGTTTAACCAAATTACCAATGTTTTTTTTTTTGTAAGTTGCCCTTAAACTTCCAAAACCCAACCAATAGCAACATCTTCTTATCCTTTATGAACAATTTTTTTGGTTTTTCAAGTTACCAAATAAACCCAAACAAACATTTTGTATGGTTCTAGCAAATATAACAATATTGCATCAATTGGATCAAATTTGAATGACAAGATATTGGACTAAATATGAAGGGGGTTTTTGCATAATCCATTGTATGGTTTTCAACTTTGCAATTCCATGCTAGAACCTTTTCATATTTGCCTTTGCATGTCATCATTCGTCAATTGTCACATATGTTTTATCTTCTCGCATCACATCAAATAAAGGTTAATTATTTTTAAATCATTTTCTAGAAATTGATATGGTTCATGAAACATGCTTATGATTGAATGGAATATTGTGTTGATATTGTGAAATTGAAAAAATAAATGACATTCAATCAATATTTTGATCTTACATCAATTGATTATCACTAGTAATATGCAAGCAATGTGGAGCCCAAGTGTGTACATATAAAAAGTTATGAGTAGGGTAAATCCTTCAAAGTGAGGCATTATTTGAAACAAAGCTTTGGCAAAAAAAAGAATAGTTATTTCCCTAGTAAGAAAAATAGATGGCCAATGTTTCAAAAAATGAAATGCCCACCCCTTTTGTAGAGGAAAAGTTCCACTTGATATCATGCCATTAAAATACACTATAATTTTTTCGCCCCAATGTTTTGCATCTCAATATTATAACATATATATTAAGAAGTGCATTGAAAACATTGAAAGAACATTAAAGAAAATTAAATGGGATTGCCATTTGGATGAAGCAATTAAAATGGTTCAACTGTAAAGGCTAAACCCAATTGCCATTTGGATGAAGCAATTAAAATGGTTCAACCTTAAAGGCTAAACCCAATTAGGATTATCATAATTAATAGCATAACTTTAGGTGTCACATAGCCTAAGCCCAAGCTTAATTTATGTGCCACGTGGCATAACCTAGGCATAGGTGCCACATGGCACAACCTACGCATATTAAATGCCATGTGGCATAATTTACACTTAAGTGCCATGTGGTTTCATATCAACCATTGGATTATTTGTCATTGTTAAAGGTGTTTTCTATGCCTTCAAATTACACAAAATTCTATTCTATTTCAAAATCCTATTTGCATACAAACATCAACAAGTATGTTTTAACTTCTAGATCTGAAAACAAAATAGAATCATGTAGATGCTTATATTTACAAGATGCATAAAAATTACAAGAACAAATCAAAATTAGATTAGAAAAAGCTCCTTCAATCTTCCTCAAATCCTCTTACTTATACCAAAACATTGTGTTGTTTAAATTAAATAGTCATTAGTTGGTACAACAATATAATAATACAAAATTAAACTAGAATGGCTATTGGCCACATGTTGATCAACATACCGGTTACCTTAATAGACTCGTTACTATAACAAACCTCTTACTAATTATTCAAAACTTGTTACTTGTTAAATTAACAAACCTATTATATGTTACCTAATAACAACTCAAATAGTTTTTCAAAATAATAACGCCTCAATGACATCTACAGGGGTGACGGGGAACAATCGATTACTATTTACAATAAGTTAAAATTTAAATTAACACTTATATGCAACTATATTCCATAGTTGCAAAAACAATTGTAATGGTAATACGTAAAATCCCAATCAGACAATGATCGTTGAAGCACATGGCACTTTGTGGTACGCACGATCATTAATTAGCAAGATCACAAATGTGTTGCCATGTGATAACATATGATTCACCATCTTATTTTTTATTTCAATAATATCCACCATCCTAATGGGGTCCATTCACGGTTGGGGTTCCAAAAAAGAGTGTTTAACAAAAAAAATACTCGAAAGGACAAATTTGAACTTTTGTCACGTTTAGAACATTCCACCTAAGACGTTTTTTTGTGTTCCTCCAATTAGAGTAGCAAGCTATTAATAGAAGAAAAAATGCATTAATGTATTGGATGTTGTTTTAAAGTCCTTTGAAGTCCTTAACCAATTTGGGGTGGCTTGTCCAAATTACACTTTTTTTTTCAAGGAATGAAAAGGAATTAGAAAAGTCATGCAAATAATTTGGAAAAAATTGTGCAAGAAAAACATGTTTCCCTTTATGATTGGAGACATTTGTTGGGTGAACTTGATAGAACCAAAAAATATATCAAGACTTCAAAATCCTTAAAAAATACAAAGGAAAGGACTTTTTTTTTTGTCAGTTGGTTATTTGTTTACAATCAATATGCTCAGATTTTCTAGCTACAGATGCAAGTGCCACATATAGGGTTTTATAAATTAAATTGTTATTAAAATATGGTTATTATATGCACTTTTCTAACACTTTTTTCACTTGTTATGTTCCTGAAAAACATTTTGGATATTGCCCATATGTCTTACACAAATGATTGTCTTGCCAAATTGTATTTGAATCTCCACTGTGCATCCTGAAAATGTAAGGTCAAAATTGAACCTAAGGCATTTCATGTTAGACAATATGATAGGAAATCATTCAACTTAAGTTTTCCATTTGGATAGTGGATTCCAAACTTTTGATCATGGTCATCGATGCCTTTTGTCTCCCTCCTTGTGCCAATTCCTTGCAAGCTTATGATGTTTCGCAACTTTCGGCAATGATGGCAACCATGGAGTTTGAGCTCGGTAAAGCAGTAGCTATAAGTTCTTGCAAAAGACTTGTGAACTTGGATTATGCAAATGCCAATGTCCCATCACATACTTATGTTGAAAAGGAGATCTTCAATGAGGGTTCTGTAGACATGTAATGTGTCAACTAAATTTTGAATTGCAAGTTATTTGACTCAACAAAAATGGAACCTACCATACCATTTGATGGACATGTTGTTGTAGTAAAAAGTCTAACTTCAAGTCAAGATGCAGTCACACCTTCATATGCCACACCTACCTTTGGTTTGATCACATTTTTAAAACCAATTTTATTACACGTCCACTAGAGTCGGTTGTGTTTGTAAGTTCATGATGTCCTAGGGTTTTGCTTGTGCCATATTTCTCCTTGTGTATGTTATGCAATAGATAATTAGAATAACATTTGTGGTTCCAAATCACCTTCTTCCCCTTCAATTTATTACAGTTTAGGGTTTATGTCTTCTTAGTTCAGATGGTTTTTCTTGCAAATTTTGGTGACTTTTCCTTTTAAGGACATGTTATAAAACATGTTTTTGCACTCATTGATTTGTGTTACCTTTAGACTATTTGTTATTGTGGTGATTAATCTACTAATCAAAATGTATATTTATTCATGTTTTGTTTTGGTGTCTATATATTGGTTGAATTTTTGTTTCAAATGGGTGGTTGAAGTTTAGGGTAGGTTGCTTCATTTCCAAGTTTGGATATTACAACTTGCCTAACTACTACATTTGCAACACTCTTGCCACATGCTTTGGGGCACTCAAGTTGACACACCATCTACTTGATATTGTGTTGGAAACTAGGTATCCTTCTAAATTACTTTGTTGGAGTTTTTGAGTAGGAAGTTATATGTTCATTGGATGTAAGTCATGATGTTAAACAAGTGTAATGAACATAATGAACACAAATGCCAGATGTGGGATCATGAATGAAAATGTCTAGGCAAAGGCAGAAGGGATTTGGAGCCATGTAGCCAAATTTAAACAAAAGGAATGCAATTAATGTGTGTCACCTTTATATGGGATTAATCAGGTTGTCAATGTTGGTATATGAACACTTGGAAGAGATTGTAAACATGACCTCATGATCAATAGATTATCCTCATTAATGGGTTTTAGTATCTACTTACTTCCAGGTTTCAAAGGATTCAAATGTTATGGCTAATGCACGCACAAGAAAGGGAGTGTGTCAATGGCATAGGCAACAATTAGCTCATCAAATTGTTGAGAGGTCAAGGAGTACTATACAAAGGTGTCAAAACATAGCAGTCCATAGAGAAAGAAGGAAAGGGTCCATTCACGATTGGGGTACCAAAAAGGAATGTCTAACTGAAAAAAAAATTACAAAGGACAACTTTGGATTTTTGTTTATCTTATATTATTATAATTATAGTGGATTGTTGTATGCCAAAAGATAAAATGATGTCTTCTTCAATTAATAAAAATATTTAAAAATAATTTTGGATATTATGTTAATGTTTTTTTCAATCCTGTAAATTAAAGGAATCAAGTGTTTAAAATACTTTTTTTTTTAAAAGTAATCAAAAGGAAGGCATAAAATCATACAATTGATTTCAATTTTTTTGTAGAACAAAAACATGCCACCTTTGACAAAAGCACATGTTCATTGGATGAATCTTATGAAAAATCAAGTCATTCAAAAATTTCAAAGTCTTGAAATTTTGAAAGAAAGGGCTACAAGGCAAAGGACTCATTTTTTGAACCATTTGATAAAAAAATTATGTTCAATGAGTTCAAAATGTCTAGCATTAGATGCAAGTCACATGTGCAAGAAATAAACATGTCAAAAAACATGTTTAGTTCTCCATTGAAACTCATTTTGGGATTTTTTGGGATTTTTTACATTTTTCGCATTAAACTAAAATATTCATACACAATTATGTATGAATGTGAAAAATCACCATTAACACATGAATTATCTTATATTGGACTATTCAATTTTTTTCACTTAAGTTTGTTTCATGTAAATGTTATTTGTAAAAAATAGTTCTAAAACGTCTTTAAGTCCTTTTTTCTTTGTTTGGTATTCCAACTATGAATGGACCCAAAAAGGATTCTGTCACAACAATAGGATGCAAAGGCAAGCAAGTATTGTGTGTCTCAGTTTTCTATAGCAAATGTTTCTGACAAAGTTGCATCAAGCTATGTAAACAAAGTAGGGTTAGATTTGCTTTGTTCCACTAATGTTAATGGACCTAAGTTCCAAATAAAAATGTTTGAAAGATTATTGGCACTACCCGTGTTACAATTTGCAATGCCAGATTATGTTGTGAGGCATAAGGAGTTATTACAGTGTGAAGTTGTTTGTAATAGTCTATCAACTGCTTGGAAGGGTCTAAAGTATGGTGTAGGAAAGGACCAATATGTGGCTCAAAATGTTGTAAAGGTTGTTGTTGTCTCTACATCTTCATTGTATGGTTTAAAAGCAGCTAGAACGCATGTAGGTTTCAATAGGAGGTCACTAACAAGAGCTTTGCATCAAATGCAATTGTTGGATGCAAAATAGGAAGGAGAACACTAGGCTAAAGGGGATAGGAAAATCAGAAAAGATGTAATCTCCGAAGATGTGAAAACCATTGTTGCTAAGTGGTACTTTGAGGAGACAAGGATCAGCCCAACAAAAAGGATGTCCTTTGTTGTCAAGTTGCACACAAAACCTAAGAAACACACGTTGCACACTTCCTTCAAGAGATTGAAGTAAGATGTCAATTTCCCCCTTGTTCATATGATTTCCTTCCTTTTCACTCTATCAAGTACTCTTAGTGTGGTTATTTTGAGCTCTTGTAGTAACATTTGAACACTTGTAGGTCTACTTGGACACAATATGTACTTTCAGAAGAATTTGCAACTTAATCCAATTTTGGCTATGCATTGGCACTCATAGGATTCCAAGAACTTATTCCTATCTTGTGCAACAATATAGTAGGAATCCCAAGCATTCAATTGATTTTCTTGACATTAGAATTAATTTGAATGCATAATCCTTTATTTACTTTGTTTCAATCCTAATTGATCCTACATCAAATTCAAAGTCATGAATCCTATATGAATTTCAGAATCTTGAGTCTTGTAATATCTTCAAATTTCAGAGTCCTTTGCATGAATCCTTTTATACCTTTGATGTCTTGTCCTATTTATGAGTCAAAAATCTTAAGTCTTTTTATATCTACAAAGTCCTATCTATGCATGAATTCAAAGTCTTAAGTCCTTCTATATATAAAATCCTACCATATGCTTGAGTTCAAAGTCCTAAATCCTTTTATACATATTTGAAGTCTTGTCCAATGCCCGAATCCTAAGTCCTAAGTCCTTTTATATATACAAAGTCCTTATATCTTATGTCATGTCCTATGCTTAAGTCTTAAGTCTTAAATCCTTTTATACATCCTAAGTCCTAAGTCCTTTGAACTTTTAGAAGTCTTGCCCATTCAAAATCATGCACAATGCCAAAATGTGTCTTTCATGATTTGGACATTTACGACTAATGTCCTAATCTAATCATATAGTCATGTCTTTACTCATATATTTTTACTCAAATTTGTGATTACATTGCAATTACATTTATGACTACATGATTAGATTAGGACTATTTTGTGACTACATGACTAGCCTACATACATTAATAACCTACCTATGTTAGTAGTTTAACTAGGTGCTACTTACCTACTAGTTGTGTATAAAGTAACTAATACCTATGGGCTAGTACTACCTATTATCTACCTATCTACAATGTAGTACATACATACCTACCTACCTATAACCTTTAGATATAGGTAGTACATACCTACCTAATTACCTACTCCATATTTACTACTAGGTACCTACCTACCTAACTACCTATTATTTATTATTAGGTACCTAACTACCTACATACCTACCTACCTACTACCAATTTACTACTATCTCTAGGTACTACTTATTTATTACTAACCAAGCTAGCTAGGTACCTACTAGGTTACTAGGTAGGTTCTAAGTTGTTAGTAAGTACCTAGGTACCTAACTTATAAAGTAGGTTTTAAAAAATGTTTATAACAATATGGTGACAATTTTTGTCATCTAAAAATCATGTGGTGTAATGGTTAAGTAGGGTTAAAGACTTCTTCCCTCAATGTGGAGGTGAGGGTTCAAGTCCTCACACTTGCAACTTAATGAACTAGCTTAATTAACTTAGCTTGCTAGCTAAATTAGCTTACATTCCTAGGTAGGCTAGGGCCTACATTCTTAACATATAGGTTGAGTTTTTAGCCTTTATACCATGTGTCTACATGCCACATGTCTACATGGCACGGGTAGAGAACATATTTATTTCATATTCAATGAAATATATCCAATGGCCATAATTTATGGATCTCATCAAGCGATGATGACTTCCATGACTTTATAGTCGCAAAAGTCATAATCTCAAATTGTCTTATAATTGAGCCACACTAGCAACTAGGTGTCTTAAATGACATGTCCTACTCGATTACATAATCATGTAGTCATAAATGTGTTCCATGACTAACAACCTAGTCATAAATCAAGTTGCAAAATACAACTTTTCTTGTAGTGGGCATGCATCATGGGAAAGGGCCCCATGATGGAGCAAGAACTTGCTTGAAGTGAGCCTTGCAAAAGGAACAACAAAAGCCACACGAGATTCCATTTCAAAACACCCAGTAGGTTGTTTCATTCTTTCAGAACTCATGACTTTAAGGCATGTTGCTCATGAATGTGCTCGATTGGATGTCAAATGCAACTATATTCAAGTTAAGCTTGGAAAGGTGAATATGACACATGATTATAATTGTCAAACTGTACCTAGTTCTAGATCTTTTCATTATGTGCAGTCTGTGAGCCATTCAAATAATGTTCTTTTGAAGACTAGAAAATTCTCATGTTTTGTGATAAATGTATTGATGATATTCCATAAGGGGATTGTGAATCATAATCACATGTGCTACCCTAGACTCTACTAACCTTACAACCTTGCAGCACTTTAGATGTGCAATGTGACATTGAGACTAATGGTATAGGTTGGGGCAACAATGGAGAGAGTAATGATTTAGCACATGATTTGGAAATTGGAGATAATTTTGGTGTGAGGGTAGAACCTGGTAATGTGGAGGGAATGGATTTCTATGTAGTGTAATGCGTGGAACGCTTGCATGTTGTGCTAGAAGACAAAGGCCTAGATGCCTACGGTTTCAGTGTTGACAAAGGGGATGAAGTTGTCACGAGTTTGAATTACAAGAGGTGTGGGCAAAAATAATCATCATACAAATTGTTGAGTGAAGAAAGCCATGCCTTCATTTACTCAAATTGGGTTATTGCCAGCAAGTTTGTTATGACACATGCAACTCACAAATTGAAAGGGGGTAGATTAGTGTACAACTTGCCTCATAGTTCATTAGAGAAAATCAAGGCAGTCCTTGTAGATGGTGATCCTGATAATGAACTAGAAGATCATGAATGACTTTTATATTTCTCCACTATGCATGGTTATCATTAAGGGATTGTAATGAAGTGTTCAACAATTAACTTATTGTGGAGGTTGGACTTTTGATTCATGGTTCAATTGTAGTCTATTCTATTTTTGTTGCCTTTGCATAGGATGTTAGTATTTAGATACATAGAAAATAGTAGGTTATAAATATATCTAACATATAACAAATAAGACAGGTGTGACTATTTGCTCATGAAGTTTGGAATTTTTTTGTTGCTTCATAGCCTTTTACATGTTGATTTGAGCCTTGGTTTCATCAGAAGAAGGGGCAATTGGCACGTTGAGACATCGGGATTAAATGGAATAGTCAAGTGCAATAATTGCTCTATAGAATTGGAGGTTTTATTTGTCCACAACTCATAACTAATGATCAGTTTTTGGCATTTGTAAATGTTGTAGAAAAGTTACCAATTGTTGCTACAATTGTTAATTCATGAACTCAAGAGTCCAATGGCTTGTAAGGGAAACCATGTCAACCACTTGTCCTTGTTGTTGAAAACTAGAAAGTGGCAACTATCATGGCATAGTTAAATGAACCAAAAAGTGAGAAAGTTAAATTGCCAACTTGAATTTAACTAGGTTGAGGCGTGCAAAAAAAATTGCAAAATGTTATGGGTGGGGCAAGTGGTATGACAAAGGCATTTGAAGCAGTAGAAAATGCAGTCACAAATGTGAGAGTTGCTACAAAAAACAAAATCAGTTACATTAGTGGTCATGTGGAAACTTGTGGGGTAAGTACATCTTCACAATTATGGCATTGACTTATATTGTTCATTCAGTATTAAACATGGGAACTGATTTTTACAAAATTTTGGGGTTGATTCATTTAATTTCTTATCTTGATCCAGTAATAATTTGATTGACAAAAGGTTGATTTGATGTATAGATTTTAAAAGAGAACAAGAGATTTTTGGCAGCACATCAAGTTATTCACATTTTGTTAACCCATCTAATTGGTGGGGATATTTCAACAATTCAAGGCTAATTACAATGTTGGCAAATTAAGCATTCAAGTTTGCATCTTGTGACCTCTTGATTTGAATTGGTGCAATTGATATTTTGTATTCTCAAATCAATGGAGTATGTGACTTGTGCAACTCCGAGTCTTACGAAAGTTACCTTTAAGAGTCCGGCCCATAGTGTTTGATTACTTGATTTTGTGATGTTGTTCAAGTGGCAATCATCCACATGGAATATTAGCCAAATTTGGATGAACTCCAAATATGGAAGTAAAAACTATTAAACATCCATCCTAAAGCATAAAAATTATATTCAGTTTTTAAAGATCAATTTTGAAATCTAGCAATTTTTAGAAAGAATAGGGAGGGAGCTTAAAATATTCCTTTTAGGTGTTTTAAACTAAAATGCCCAAATTGGTCCACAAACAAAAATCTTGCTTACTAATTGTCCCCTTTTGTAATTGTCTAAACCGGATGTCTTGGCAAGCCACACCTTAAAATCCCCCCTCTTCTTTTATTTTTGTCTTTTTTTAATTAATATTTATTAATTAGGAGGTTTTTCTCTTTTTTGTCTCTCTTTTTTACACCACAATACAAGATTCGTGGTATAAGTTGGCAAGTCCACGTGGTGTTGTTTGTATTACAAAAGGCATGTAAGTTAATTAATGTAATGGCATACATCCCATTATGAATATTATCATCATTTGTCCTTTTTAGTATGTTGAATTAAGATGTACTTTAAGTACTAGGTGGTAATGCAAGTGGCCATTAATGCAAGGATAATTGCAATGTAGGTGATGAAACATATTGGCTTCACTAAATGTCAATTATTGAGCAATCAAACCTTGCAAATTAATGTTGTCAAGTACTATAATTAAGGAGGTGTTATCAAATATTACATTTAGGGATGTCACCATGAGTCCCTATTAAGGGAGTAGTTACTTGTGGCAGTTATTAATTAATATATTTCTATTTACCTAGTTATTGTTTTAGGAATTATTAGTTAAATTACATATTTTCATCACCATTTGAATTTGAATAGAACATAGGACTGTTTTTGTTGAGGAATATCTTTGGAGAAGAGAAAAAGATGAAGACCATTGTATGATTGTAAAACATGGAGCTTTAATGGAGTATGAGAGAAGAATATTTTGATTTTCTAGAAAAGCTTTGTTTCCACAATTAAAGTTTGTTGTTTTGATGTTTTTTTATCATATTTTCATTACTAGATTTTAATTTTGAAACGAGTTTTAAGTGGATCCGAATGAGTAGACTCTGTTAGTATTAGTATAATGCATTTCAGTCCAGATTTTAGACCAAAATATAAGATTGGAGATTTTCTATTTACGAGTCCTTACAAGATAATTGTAATAAATTGGCATTTTTATTTATCATAATTAGTACCTACATGAGCATTAGGGATCACATTCACCTCTTTTTCCCTACCTATTCACCTAGAGACTTGTTTTTTCCTTTATGCTTATAAGTTTTATGCATGTAGGACCCACTTTTTTTTATAACTTTTCTTTAGCTTCAAATGTTGGTGTCAGTTTTTGTTTTTAGAACTATTGGTTGGTTGTTGTTAAAATAGTTGTCATCTACTGTTAAAACTTTGTTAAGTGATTAGGTTTTTAGCCATTCAAACATATTGTTTAGTTAGTTATTCAAGCTACATTAACCATAATTTTGGCTTGCTTGAGTGATCAAGAAACATGGTCAAGGAGGTAGTGTCACCAAAAAGAGAGGGACCCAGACAACAACCAGACCCCTCCACACTCTACTGCATTTCTTGTGACTAGTCAGGCATTCATCACACACACACACCAACAAAGCATTCAGAACAACTCGCACCAATCCAAACTCATCTGAGCCTCTGCAGACACGATTCCTACTCAGAGCTTCCAAGATAGAATTTCATAATTCAGATTGCACACAAAGAACCCCGCCAACACAAGCGTCCAGCCTCCTAGAACATCAAGCAAAGGCCTGAGATCTATCTGTCATCTATCACACTCTCCTCCAACACACAGACCACTCCAAGTTATTAATCTCCTGCACTTCTCCACAAACTACTCTGTTCTACAACCTCGTTCCCTGCTGGATCCGATTCTTTCCAAACACAGGAGCTAGCTTTCCCCTAGTTACCAACGCAGCGGAAGAAAATCAGTAAGACTAGCTACCAAGCCTTGAGCTCCTCCTTCCAAAAATCCTCCTGTCTGTTTCTTTTTCTCCTCCTCCTTCTTCCCCAAAGCACCTGCCTTCCTCGCCAAGCCTCCTGAATCTAGCTCAATTGCCACTTACCTTCATCATGAATGCCCATTCCGGCGCCGCCATGCCGCCTCAAGCCATAAAGGCCAGTCCTCCGTTGCCGTGATCCCGTGCCGTCCTCCTCAAGAGGTGAGTTCCCATGATTAAACCCAAACAGCCGCCATGCATTGCCTTACTGGTGATCAGTAATGCGCCGCCAGCCGAGTGCTGGTGCAAACAAAACCAGGGGCTGGATCATAACGGTCACGTTGTCCGGTCACCCCATGTCCGGTTATAGTAGTTCGAGGGACTATTGAATGGTTCAAATTTGCTGACATAGGGCTACTTGGGAAAGGACTTGATATCAAAGGGAGCTCGATGATTCTCATGCCTCAATAAAATAATCTAAAGCATTGTGGGGTGCAAGGAAATTAAACAATGGGTTCAAGTTGTGCCCTTGTAATGATCTAGCTTTAAATGCTAGAATTTAGGAGTCATGGCAACAAGTTTATCAAAAAGTTAAGCTCACAAATAACAACATTTCTCTTACATTTGTTAGGGGAGTTATTGTTGACAGGAAAAAACACAAAGTAAATTGGGCTCATTGTGTAGCCCAAGCACAAGGCATGGGAGGAAGGTCACATAAAACAAAATTAGGAGTAGAGAACGGGTCCAAAAAAAAGGTAGTTTTAGGAGTGGCAGATCTAGGAAGGATGTTAGGGTAGGGTGAAGAGGACAATGCATCAATTGCAATTGCAAAAAAAGAGTTGCAAAATGTTGTTGGAGGTCTTAGTGCCTTCAAAACTCAAGCGGCTGGTCCAAGAAGTTATGGTAATCAAATCCTTATTGTTAGTGCACAAAAGGTGGCATTTATCCAAGAAAGTTTGATTGATCTAAAAAGTCAAAAAGTTGAGGTGTCCTTTGGTATCAAATTGTAATCCAACAAAGTTAAGGTGTGTGCTAAACTGTTGGTGGACACAATAGGTGAGGCAAGTGGTATGACATAGGCTTTTTAGAAAGTGGAGGATGCATTGAATCTTGTTCAGAACAAAGGAAAAACAACAATGCATCATATTTTAATTCATGGACAAGATGAAGGAATTGACAAAATTTAGGCTGAATGGAAAGTCTGAAAAGGACAATATTCAAATGTTGAATCGTACCTTGAGCACGCACATGGATTTGTTATAAAGGCGAACAACTTGCCTTTGAAGAAAAAGAAGCATGTGCATTGCTTATGAAGTCTCGAACACTTGATTCCAAGATTTTGGTAGAAACTAAAAGACTAAAATAGGCTATCTAACATCAATCAACCTTCAAGTCCTTTTTTGCAAGTGGTTGCACTGGAAATATGTTAGTGATTTCTGAACCTAAACTCAAAACACACCCGGCAACAAGGATTTAAGAATTTGCAACACTAATAATTGACCCATGCCCTATCTATGGTGGATTTTATGCTTTGTATGAAATACAAATAACATCTTGTGCTTGCATGTACCACCCCTGGTGCCTTGGATTTCATATGTAGATGTCCCATACATGTGCAAAGGCAACATGTGGCAAACCCTTTGATCCTATATGGTGTAGCATTGTGGACTTCAAGTTGATCAATGCAAAAGATCAACCTAATGTTGATCAAATCATATGGAGCTCCATAGCTACTATGTTGGGATAAGTATAGAGGTTCATACTTGAATAGTTAGAAATGGATATATAGGACTTTATCTTTTGAATTAAATTTTTTGACCTTAAACAAATTCTCAATTCATGTTTTATATTTGGTTCAAGAACACTATAATATGGCACAATTTCATTCCTTTCTAAGATTGACTCCCTCCCTAGGAACTTTACAAATCTATCTAATTGCATACTATATTTTTGCAACTAATATGCATTGTTGATGAAATTGTAAATAACAAATGAGGCCTCTGAAGCTTTTTTATTATTGTAAGAGTGTTTTTTTTTTGTGTCTTTGTACTTAAATTCAAAAAATTACATGGGCTTAAATAAGTTTATTGAACTAATTGTTATTCAATGAAATATAGGATTGATTTTTTACTTCAGATGATGCACTGTGATATAACACAAGACATCAGTAAAACAACTTACCATGAAACTTCACAATAAAACCCATCAATTGGATTTGCACATAACTAAGTATAATTCAAAGACCTTTGATTAAATTCACAAAATTACATACATCACCTAGAAAATCTTACATGGAACCCAATTAGTTGGCAATCTTAATAGTCCATTTTTTCATGCACTAACTCTAGCTAACATGTACAAGAAGCTTTTAAAAAATCATTCTCTGTGATATGTAGATAATTGGAATATAATTCAAAAATACAATCATATCTTTTATGTCAAATTATTCAACATACTAAAAGGTAGTGCAATACAATTACATAGTTCATGCATTTCTAATGAACCCAATGAGATCTAGTTAAAATAATACCTTTCCAACTTTGCATGAAAGAACTCATGATATGTAATGTTGATGTTTCCTTTGAAGAATCTAAAGACCTCATGTTGTTATAGTTTCACATCAAATACTACACAAATGAGATCATAATACCAAAAATCAAATCTTCTCCAAGTTCTCAAGCAATTACCTACATATGAATCTACCTTTCCAACCAATTACGAAATGTAGGTAAAATTTGAAAAGTTAGAAAAGATTTGACATTCAATACCTAATTTACCAACATCCCCATCCTCGAGTTCAAACCTAATGTCACCAAACCAAGCATTAGCATAATTAATTTATATTAACAAAAAAAAAAACCAAAAATACCATATTAGATAGATGGTTATAAACACAAGTTGATTAATCTAGATAGATGCAAAACTATTAGAAAACAACAAAAGAATTTTGCATGAAGTAAACAAGGAACAATATTGCCAACCTAATGTGAAACTACCTAGGAAGTGGAACAATGAAAAAACCTAAATTTGGAGGTGTAGGAAGGATACCGAAGATTGTTGCTTTTTGTTGATGTGTGGACAAGCCACTAGCCCTTGATGGTTTCACAACCTGAGACTCAACTCCCACTGATATCAACATCAACAATGATTGAAAAGAAGAAAAATAGTAATCCAAATTAGATTTTAAAGCTATCGCCTTTTTTGTTGTGCCATTCTTGTCGCCTATTACTGTACATTTTTTTGCCAGTAGTATATGTGTTACCAAAAGTCAAAATACCATGCATTCCTTCATTTTAAATCAAAGAGAAAAAAATTAGTATTGATCCAATACTTTAAGAGACCTTTTTTTTTAGGAGACATGACCACTTAATATCATAGGTTGAACTTAATGACTTAGAAGGTCCCAACTGTCAATAATTACTAATTGATTACAAGGACACCACATGATGCAAAACTAATTAAGTTTAACATTTGACTAATATGAAAAAATCACACTAACAAAATAAACACATAAGATTATAGCCCAATGTATATAGAGCAAAAAAACAAGCTTCTAGTAGACCTGGATGTAAATGCATCTATACCTTTGCTTTTAGAATGTAGCTTGGGCCTGCCTATGGATCTTGTAGCAGGCTCAACAGCCTTAGGAAAGAACCTTGAAAAGAGGAAAGAAGAAGAAAATCTTAACAATCTTATCAGGATGTGTAGTTATTAGTGCTAAAAACTATTTCGCCCATTGACAATCCTACAATGAATATCAATCTTGAAAGTGTGTGCATTTCCTTCAATTGTGCCTCTACCTCCCACAAATAATCCAAGTCATGTGATTCAAACCATTTGCAAAAGAGCGACAACACCATTCAAAACACATATAATTGTGTTATTACCCTTCACACAAAATGAGGATCAATTATGAATTCTATTTTGGCAAGTGAATGAACACTCTCTAGTGGACATTTAAACAGAGAATAACACAAATGGGGGCTACACAAATCTTCATGCAAAGGACTGAACATTTCCATTGGTTTGTGGACTTTTTGCATATCTACCACTTGTGGATAGCAAACATCTAATGCAATTAATGTGTGATTTGAATCAACAATCATTTGCAACATGATCATCATAATCCTTGTCCCAAGTTAGGCAATCATCAGCTTGATGTTCAAAGGAAAATATTTTTAGAATGTGTTTGTGTAGAATCCTCATCACTGTATTCGTGATCACCAATAGTGTCGTTTTTCCACAATGTTCACATGCATGATGTCTTCTAAGGACATTGTCAAGCAAGGGAAAACACACACACACACAAAAAGTGTCATGACTTTTAGTAAAAAAGGATCTTAAAGTAATCAAGCTTTTCTTTCATGTTGAGGAACATCACCATCTTAATTGTCAATTATGTGATGGCAATTTAATGCTTGTCAATATCAAAAGAAGCAAACTGAGAAGATAATTCTTCCTGTTGGATCCATTTTTTATTCAATGCCCTAATATCAAACCCTTTGGCTTTAAAGGCACATAAATCTAACTTGAGTAATGGATGGCAAGTCCTTATGCTGCAAGTTTAAAAATTCAATGATCATCTTTCTTTGACATGGAGTGCAAGCACTACTACAAAATGTGGGTGCAATTCATTAATCCCCATTCATTGGACCTATGAATTCATTACTTCTTCGATATCCATTCACTACAACTAGTGAATTCACTCAAAATCCAATGAAATCACTTGGCATACAAGGACACCTTTTGTTGTAGTGAAGGAAAACATAATTGATTTCAATATTTTATTTCAAAATTCCAAAATGAAATGCAATTAAAAGTAATAACCCCTAATACTTGAACACTACCACTTATGCCAAATTTTAGGATCTTGTTGTATTTCTTGTCATTGACCCACATTGACGTGCTCCCAAGTCTCTTGTTAGTCCCAAGTCGGAACCAAGTCACTCAAGTTGCGGAATTGGGGAAGACTTGGGGCACGCTCCCAACTCTCAACACTAAAAGGGGTAGAGGGGCGTGCTGAAGCTCCGGGATTGGAGTAGGAAGAGGGACAAGCTATTCACTCATTTGAACCTACATCAAACCAACCAACAAGTTGGTTAGTTCGCATTCTGGAGCACCCTTGGTGCTAGGACAAGCCACGAGCAACACTGGACTCACTTTACTCACCACAACCTGGACTCAGGGGAAGTCACCACCTTCCCCCATATAGTATTTTCTATGTCTCACCATCGCACTTGCATCCGAATGGCACTTTTTCCCGAAACTCCCAAAGTGGAGTCCCAAAACTGTCCCGGTTTGGACTCTCGGGACTTTGGGCGCTCATAACTTCTTGCCCTAACCTCCGATTGGGACGAGGTCTAAAGAAAACTTGTAGCCCTCGTCAAGGGCTTTCCAATGGTGTGTCGCACTCCACCTACACACACCGGCATCGAGTAGATTCCCGACTTTTTGTGGTTGGGAGTCAAACTGCCAGTTTGACTCCCAGCCCTTCTTTTGACCATAACTTGTGCTGCAGATTTCCAAATGGTTCATGCAAGGCCATTTTGGACATCTACACTTCAAGAACTTTTCAATGGTTTAAAAAACACCCCAATGCGAGGTGTTTTGACCCCTGAAATTGAACTCTGAATTTTTGGGAGTCTCGGAGGACTCCCAAGTCCCATTTTTGGGAGTGTGAGTGGCGACCTCACACTTCCCTCAAAGTGGGGTTGCGACACACATATACTTTGTCACTTCGTTAAAAAAAGTTGAAGAATTTGAACAGACAATTTGTAAAACCCAACAATGAATATAAGTAGAAAAAACCTGAACAAAGGTCACACATGCGCAAGTATGGAGAACATCAAGTAGGGTTGCCTAGAAAATGTCTTGACCTAAGTAATAGGTTAATTTTTGAAACCTATACCTCATGTAATAGAGTTGGAAAAATACAAGTCTACATTAGTCGAAAACCTAGATATTTAGACTTCCAACAAATGACCAAGGCATGGTTGGAATCCTTCATTCAAAAAAAATTAATTCAACTTGTTTTTTTGTTGAAATGTGCAGGAGAAACAACATCATTTAGGTCTTCAACAAAAGGAATTTGTCCCACCACCATCAGAACTTTTATAGTAATAACAACGACAAACCCAATTAGTACAGTGGTATCAAGGTCAAGCACCTTATAACGTTAAAATTGATGCCAAAAATCGATTATGAATTGTTTGAAAGAGAAAGCCAAATAAAACATAGATCTTTGACAAATGTGTCATTTCAAATAATTGAAACCATGTGCCAACATAAACACATATTAATGTAGCTTGATTTTGAAGCTTGAGATGTCTTAGTTCAATCACACTAGCACATGTTGATGGACGATGCAAAACCTACAAATAATACATTCTTACCACAATACTATATGGAAAAGTTAGTGTAAAACACCTACAAAAAAAGAGCTACAAAATTAGAAATTGACTTGGATCAATGTAATCAAAGTACATTTGGGACATATACAACTCACCATACTACCACCATGTTGGAGCTAATGGTTTCTATTGAATCATTAGCTAAACAATCGTCAATATATCAAATGCCATATTTTTCAAAAACCCTAAACCAATCAATGCAAGATATGCAAGATAATCTCAAGCCAAACAAGATTGTTCAAAATTGCCACTTCAAATGAAGCACTAAAAAGTACAAAGTTGACCTAATGTACTTTTCTCTTTTTTTGACCTTTTATAGGTGTTGCCACAAGTGCCATAAACTTAGTTTGTCACCTAGGTAAACTAGAAGCTAGTTTAAGCGAGGTCTTTCTTATCATATTTAGTTTGAAAACATTTGATTCAATTCATTTGATGATGCAGGGCTATTTTGAATTGAGGCATCTAAATTACCTTAATCAACATAGTCCTAAGAAGAATGTTCTTATTTATGAAAGGTTAGGTCCATACTAGTAATCTTTGAAAGTGACAAGTATGGGTTCAAATTGGAAATAAGCTCTCCATCAGTATAATCATTTCTAGTAGACTCACCTAGCACACCTTCGCAAGTTAGATGTTGTTCAACATTTGCATACCACTTGACAATAATGCGATCTATTTCTTCATCACTATCCTCCTCACCTAGAGAATCATAATCTAACTTTTCTTCGCCAAAGATTTCCACACCTTTCTTCTTTGGACTTATCTTCGGGTTCTTGGTTTTAGAAGATAAGGCAAGTACCTTTGTTGATTTTGTTGTCGATGACTCCAAAGCTTTAACAAGGGATAGGATAATAAAGCTTATTGTTAGCACATTGGAGGTAGCCCTTTTCCACCCACATATGCTAACATTGCAAGTGGGGCAAAATGCCTACCCTTGGATGCATGCATAGCAGTGGTCATCATGTCCCAAGGTTACACACAATACAAATAATCAATGCCAAGCCTACAATAAGAAAAGAATTATTTAGATGTAGGTTGAGCCTTGATGCAATTGTCAAATTATGAAAGATGAACAAATTGAGTTTAATGTTGTTACCTTTAGGTAGATTGCGGCTTTGGTTTCAAAACACTTTTTACATAATGTTGGCACTTTAGTCTTTGGCTCTTAGCTTGAAGGACTAGCAGGCTTGGAAACTGTTGATGTTGTTCCACTAATAGTTAGTGACAAGCTAGCTAGTGTACCCTCATTTGACTTTGGGCTAGGCCTTTTGGAATCCACTTGGGATGAAGAACTTAGGATTTGGGGTGCAAAAATTCCATGCACCTTGCTCAAGCAGAGATGTTGTAGGTTCTACACAAACAATAACAAATGCAATATTAGAATCTTCATATTGGCAATAATGCCTAGAAATAAGTAAGCATTCATAGAACTTGCAGGACTTTTGGACTGCACAAAAACAAAATTAAAGGAGTCTAAAAATTATCCAAAGTGATTCCAAGGAATCTACATCTAAGAGTGCATGACTTTTAACTTTATTGAAATATGCATCCAAGACTTCAAGACTTTTAAGTACAAGAATATGAATCCAAGAGTTTAGGACTTTTAAGTCTAAGAATATGCATCCTAGAGTGCAAGACTTTTAAGTCCAAAAATATGCATGCTAGAGTGTAGGACTTTTAAGTCTAGGAATATGCATGTTAGAGTGCAAGACTTTAAGTCCAGGAATATGCATTGGACAAGAATATGACTCCAAGAATGTAGGACTTTATACATAGGACTTTTAACTCAATATGACATAAGGACTTTTACAAGTACCTCAACTTTGTCTAGGACTTGATACATAATCACTAGATTCCTTGAAATCATTTCTTGAAGGAATCCACATGACCATGATCTTGACAATAAGTCCTTAAGGAAGACAATTGTGATTATTCGGGACTTGAATCACAACCATAAAAGACATATAAGGATTTGTCTCTACACTAGACTTAAAATGACCATGACTTTTAAGGATTTTTGAACTAATAACACCTACAAAATCAAGATTCAAGGACTTGTTCTTGAGAATTGCACTTAGGTCCACAATACATACTAGGGACTTCAACAAACCTTACTAGATTTAGGACTACTCTCCTCAATTTACATTCCTCAATTTTGTAAGGATTCTATTGAAACAAACATGTACACAATACTTAGTATTCCCAAAATGTGAGGAAAAAGGTCATGAATTTTCAAAGGACAAGTTTGGAAAATTAAAATTCAAAACATTCAAATGAATCCAAAGCAGGTGTTACAAAATTGATGCAAGAACTTCATATGGAAAAAACCTAACAAAAATCACCTTAAACCTTAAAAAACACTTACCACTATTTTTCAGTTTCCAAGCCCACCTTACTATTCTTCTATTGTTGCTTTTCATAGCTCCAACACTTTCACTTAGAACATCTTGAACTACTAATCTAATCCCCTAGGCTACACACCATTTTGGAGAAAATTCAACTTTGCAACTTGGAAGGAAACGCTTTAGGTCACCATGAATAGAATGTTGAAGCATACACCAAAGGTGGTATGTGTAACCACATGGTGTTGTCATGTGGTCATGGCATTTGTACCAAAACCCACAAAATTGGACACACATTCAAACTATAGTCTAACTTTACAACAACCTCAAGATTATCCATAGAAGGGAGAGGATACAAGGAGAGCCCCCATCCTTTTCCATCCTTTGTAATTGATTCTGGATCAAATGGATCCCTGATTCTGCTACATTGAACCATTGAGATGCCATCTCATATTCAACTTTGTGTTTTATAGTAATTCCTTCCAAGACTTTAGACTTCTCCTTTGTAGCTATTAATTTTTCGGTTGCATGTCGAAGGTTGTGTTCGGTTTCTATCTTATCTACTTCAAGGTCTTCAAGGTCTTCAACCTTAACACATTTAGTCACTATCTGATCCTTAAGATCCTCAATCCTAACATTGATGAGCACAAGTTCATCCTTTGAATTGCACCTGACGATTATAAAATTAGCCTTACTTTCTAGAATTCTGTCCAACTTGACTTGCAAATTAGTAACTTCTTTTTGGGCTACAACCAACTTAGTAATATTCCTATCTAATTCAACCTCGGCTTCTACAAATAATTTTTCCCATTCCAAAATACGTCCTCCTCCACATGGGCCCACCTTCGATGTCTCCTTCCTATTTGAAACTAATATGGAAACCCTACCTCCTCGGATGTAGTCGAGCTTGTAATTGATGTGTGGGAGATGGTATTCAAGGTGTATCACACATATTTGGTGGCATATATTTGTCAAAGTTCAAAATGGGTGCTTGATTGGTGACATTTGTTTTTGAAGGCTAAAAATGGTTTGCATGCCCTAGGAAGGATTTTACAATATTCGGCCAAAGAAGTACAGAGAGTTTTTGTTGTGTTTGAGGCACCTCAAGTTGATGTTAAACTTTTTCATTACAAGGTGCTTTGAACTCTAATATGCATTAGGTGTTATATTTTTGCAACCAAGTTATGTTGAAACATTATTTCAATAGGTGGGAAAGTTTGCAAGAAGAAATCATGTGTTATTCGTTTATGAGGGCCAAAACTAGTTTATTGCCCTAGGAAGGATTTTACAACATTCCCAAAGAAGTATAGAGAGTTCTTGTCATGTTTGAAGCACCTGGAGCTAATGTTAGACTTCTTCTTTACAAGGTGCTTTGAACCTTAATGTGCATTAGGTGTTATATTTTTCCAACCAAGTTATGTTACAACATTATTTCAATAGTTGGGAAAGTTTGTAAGAGGTAAGAATGTGTTTTTTACTATTGAAAAAATTGCACATGTGTATTGGGATAGTTGCAAGGAAGCATGCTAAGGTTTGAGTTTTTCAAGTGCAACAACTAAATATGTCCAAAAATCTACTTCCTAGAAGTTTTTTGGGGGTACATAATCACTAAAGTTTTTAGGTGTATAGTTGACCCCACATTTGTGCAGATCCAATAGAAACCAAAGTTGCATGCCCTAAAATTCCTTGCCAATTTTGAAGTTCATTGAACTTTTGTTGAATGTTAAAAACACTCAAATTTGGTGGCAAACTTTTGATTATAAAATACTTCATCTTAAAAATGCATCAAGTATTCCAAAAATGACTAGTAGACACATTATGCAAGGCTCAAGTAGTTTCAATAACATAACATTACTGTTGGGAAAATTTGTGACATGTAAGGCCTTCACAAAATGGAGTTAGGCTTGATGAGAATTTTGCACTACCATGTTTGGTGGGCTTTGAGCCATGAATTATATGTATGTGACAAGAAGCTTATAATCCATTTAAGTTTTTTTTCATTGTCAAGTATTTTGTATATCGTTACTTCATGTTGCTACTTGACTTGCACTATTAGTATCAATGCTTATTGCTTGTTTCACAAATTATGTTGGTATTCCAGTATTAGTACTCAAGTAGACATAATTGAACATGTTTGTGTTGAGGTGGGCTCAAGCTTTTGTAGATGGGCAATAAGAAATACAAGTGCAAGAGTGTAGTTGACAAGGAAGCATTAACATCAGCCTTTCAAGATGGACGTGAAAAGAAGATGACAAGGTAAAATGTTACACCCTTGTTGTAGCATATTCCTCATGAAAGTGATTTCTTTTATTGTTTTATGGATAAGACACTAATTAGGGTTTGTGATGGTTTGCAAATTTTTAAGAAGGTTTTAGGTCTTTAATAATTAATGTTGTTGAATGCCATTTGTGCCTAGTTGTGTAGGTTGTAATGGCAAGTTGAGAATTTTTTTTTTATCGATTTAAGGAAACATCACCAAAAGACCCATACAATGATTCATTGCCTAGTTCATCTACAAATAGGTCTCATAGGTGGAGAAAATGTATAGTTGTGGCTCAAAGGATGGTGGATGAACTTACAAGCGATGTGTATGAGCTTGATGAAAAAGAGATGAAATACACATTGCGTAAATTTTGGGAACATGATAAACTTTAAGATGTCGTGCCAATTTTGTGCAAGAAATGAGAGACACCCAGAGGTCACTTAGGGTCTTCGAGAATGTCAAATCAACCTATGGCCATATGGCTACTAATAGGTGTAGTGCTAACTTGATTTATCGAAATGCACTTTTGTTTGTTGTTGTGTCCTACAAGAGCAGTGTTTTACAAAGTTTCATCTCGAGGACTATAGGTGCTAGCAAGTATTCTCCAAGGGAAGCCATAGTGAAAAGGATTTATGTGGGGTAGGCTGGGGAGAACATGTGGGGAAGGATTTTTCGAAAGAGGTGATGTGATGTTCTTAATGAACAAGACTTTGACCTTATCAAGAAATGGTGGGATATTGCTTTTTCAATGTCACCAAATACAAAAGATGTTAAGAGGAAACAAATTTCTATGAAGACTTTTGAGCAACACCCCACCCACTACCTTCGAGAATCACAAGTATTCGTCTAACAATTTAAGTCATTTTATATGCAATATTGGTTAGACTCCCTTATTGAAGTTTTAGGAATATGAACTTTGAATTGTACTTCTCCAAGTGTGAAGTTTAATTATTATAGTTATGTGATTTGAATAGGTGCATTAGTTTTGAAATGTGAATCAAGATTTTAAGCATATGTATGTAGATTACAGATCATGATAGTTATACAAATGGAAGGTATATCCATTTGTATAATTGTCATGATCTATAATCTACATATATATGCCTAAAATCTTTATATTTGTACTTGTTAGGGACTTATTTTACTTGCTATCATGTGATCTTACTTATTGAATTATTAGCTTAGTAGTTGACATAATTGTAAAAGCTTCATCTATAGTTGTTTGGTTGTGTAGTCTACGTGTAATTATTGGAGACCTAAGCCTTAGGTACTTGTTAGGGCCTTGAATTACTTGCAAACCATAAATTGTTACTTGCCCTACAAGTACTTTAGTACTTGAGGTAAGTGGAGAACCTCCATGTCTACTTGTGTAATTCATAATCTACTTACATCTATGTAAACCTAGCTCCTTGGTACTTGTTGGGACCTTTGTTTACTTACTCTAATACTTCATTTAGGTGTCAAAGCTTCATGTGTACTTGTTTAATTTGAAGTTTATTTACATCCCATGGAGACCTTGGTCCTTGGTACTTGCTAGGACCTCTATTTACTTGCATAACTTTGATGTTATTTGTGCACACATACTTTAGTGGATGAAGTAAGTGTATGACATTCATGTCTACTTGTCCACTTTGCAATCTACTTACATCCCATCATGTAGACTTGGTCCAAGGTACTTATTGAAGCCTTCTTTTACATGGATTATCTACTATTACTTTCTATAGTACTTTAGTTTAATGTAGGACCTTAATGTCTACTTGACTAGTTTAAAATTCACTTACTTCCCATGGATATTTGCTCTAGGGCACTTGTTGAGGTATTAATTTACTTGTAGAACTTTTATGTTATTTGTTCCAATAATACTTTAATACTTGAGGTAAGTGTAAAACCTTAATGTCCACTTGTTCAATTTGTGATTTATTAACATCTTATGGGGACCTTCATCCTTGGTACTTGTTCGGGCCTTGAACAGCTAGATTTTTACATTTGTTTTATGAAGGAGCATCCAATGTGCCAAATTAGGCTACGAACTTTTGAAAAGCTTAAGCCTTATTACATGCGAAGATTAAAATAATGGAACACTTATGCATGGAAATACCATGTGGAGATGGCAAAACTAAGGTGGGGTATCAATAACATGTAAATTGTGACAAAAGGCATACATGGCCGGGATTGCAAATGTTGTTGTGATGTGTGCCTTAGTAGTATTGCTCCTAATCATTGTTCTACAGATTCTTATCAATTATCTAGTGTAACAAATATGTGGATGTCAATCCTTTGTCCTATGATGGAAGATTCACAATGGCATAACTTTGAGTTTTTGAAGGGCGTTGCACCAAATGTGGGGTTGACATGTTAGTCACATGTTTAGAAGAAAATTCATCAATGTGTTCCAAATTAATGCGATGGAAATGTTATGAGTTAGTGATCCATGGGAAGACACGTGCTGGGGTCAACAACAAGATGTTGGGGTTGCAGTACAAGGAAACTTCAACACACACATTCCTAGAGTATTGAAAGCTTAAGTTGCAAAAATTTATTTTCCATAATTATGTGGCTCAATTCTAGCAAGAACAATATAAAATTTCTCTCCAAACCTTTCCAGAGACATTGGTCTTGTTTGTTGTAGATTTTGCCAAAAATTACATTTTTCAAAAGTTTAATGAAGTTCAAAAGATGCATTGGCACTCTTTTCAATTGACAATACTGGTTTACATTTGCTACAGATGGAATCTCGTGTATATTGCTAACCCAAGTTCCTTTGAAAGCAAACTTGTTACCAAATACCACTACTATATATCTGACAACATTGAGCATGACACTTTATTTGTACAACATTGCTTTGAATTGAATTGGACCCATCTTACAAAATGTGGGATCTACCCAAATGAACACATTGTGTGGTCTAATGGTTGTGCTACACTATGTCAAATCCAAACGGACTTGGTACCAAACGATTTGCAATTAAAAAGTTTCTCTCATATGTTTTGGCTTTCATTCTCATTTTGAAAATTTTATAATTAAGTAGGTAAATGACAATTAACTAACTAACTAATTAACTAAATAATTAACCTAATAAAAAAATTAACGAACTAAATAATAACATTAATAACTATTTAATGAATAAGATATAGACAAATAAATTGATTAACAACTAAACTAAAAACTAACTAATTCACTTTATAAACTATCCAACTAATTAATTATTTATATTAAATAATCATCAATATATTGTGATTACTGAATTAATTATATTATTATTATTTATTAAAAAATACTTAATTTATTAGCTAGATAATAATAATAAAAATATAATTTTAACTATATATTAACTATAATGATCTATCAACCAATTTCATTACCAAGAAATTAATATAATAACTGAGATATTCATTAATTATTAATTATAAATATGGAGTATTACTTCTTAATCTAATAATATAATTAAAACCTATCTTAGGCTAACAATTTTATAATAATTATCATTATCATATTCATTATTTTCATTTTTATAATTAATAATAAATTTAAATGTAAATATTTAACAATGATAATAATGTTAATTCAATTATTATTATAGCTAGTCAGTAGTCAAGATTAACTATTTTATTTTTGTTATTCATATTATATTACTTCATTCATTATAGCTATGTTTTCTACATAATAATTTTTGAATTTTTATAATAATTTAATAGATTTCCATTCTAATTACTGCAGTAATTATTATAAAATAATAAAATAATAAAACTGAAAATAAAAATTATGTATCAATAATTTATTATAATTATTTTAATATAAAAATTCAGAAATATATTATAATATTTCCTGGTATCTATTATAATATAATAATACTTGATGATTGGTTATTTATAACAATAATAATAATAATAATGTAATTTGTAGCTAACCTACGTTAGCTATTTTATTATTACTATTATTGTTATTATCACATTTTTTATGTCACTTGTTAGAGCTATTATGATTTAACATAATTTATTACTTATTTTTTAATAAATAAAAAATTAATTCTTAATAAGTACATTAGTCATTTGAAAATAATTTAATAATGATATATTAAAATAATAATTTTTGGGTAATTATATATGTATTTTTCCTATCATTTTAACAACATCATCATTATGATCATTATGTAATACAATATTATTATTTTAAAATTTTACTCAAAAATAATATTGGGTTTAGGGTTTAGGGTTACATGGGTGTTCCCACCAAAATTGGGTTTTTTTTTTAGGGTTTTGAAGTGACCTACCCCCCCATTTTCAAGGGTTGTGAATCCAATGGTGTAAAAATCCCACCATAATTGTTCACCATTTGGAAGATATAGGGGGTATGAAATTTTAGGGGGGTCGGGTTTAGGGTTTAGGGTTTGGGGTTTGGGGTTTAGGGTTTAGGGTTAGGGTTAGGGTTTAGGGTTTTAGGGTTTTAGGGTTTAGGGTTTAGGGTTGAGGGTTTAGGTTTAGGGTTGAGGGTTGAGGGTTTAGGGTTGAGGGTTGAGGGTTGAGGGTTTAGGGTTTAGGGTTACATGGGTGTTCCCACCAAAATTGGGTTTTTTTTTTTGAGTTTTGAGGTGACCTACCCCCCCATTTTCAAGGGTTCTGAAGCCAATGGTGCAATAAAATTCGC
>Ga0116231_10000400_pt1 | contig 72932 bp, 48 predicted proteins | sample S1TSphgellanicum_2_FD_89695 | JGI IMG/M metagenome (GOLD analysis project Ga0116231, IMG submission 89695) | Host-associated microbial communities from peat moss isolated from Minnesota, USA - S1T2_Fd - Sphagnum magellanicum MG | ecosystem: Host-associated > Plants > Peat moss > Unclassified...
CCTACCAAAAAAAACTAAAAAAAAAAACTAACAATTTTTTTAAATAGAAAAAAAACAAAAAAAAAATTTCACGACAAAAAAACCAAAAAACAAAAAATTCCCCAAAAAAATAAAAAAAAAAAAAAAAAAAACGCCGCCCCTAGCCTCTTTATTTCCTTCCACCATGGCCGACCTAGGACACAGGTATATTGAAAGTTCTGGTGCAAAAAGGATAATGCAAAACTGAATGAGAACGTGAGTATTGCGAACAGAATGCGTGCTAGTGGTGTGGCTGACTGACGAGTTCATTGAGAATCCAAATCCCAAAATCTTGTTGGACAGTACGTCAGCTGCTTCATGAATTGCATCGAAGACCGTGACAACGAAGCCTGAATTTCCACCTTCCCATGTCGCTCATCATCCTTTTAATGACCTTGAAGCAACTTGGAGAATCCGAATTTATCCAGTTTTGGAAGGTCATCACTGATTATTATTAGTGCAATTGCGGCCGCCGTTTTGTTTTTTGTTCTTAATTTTTATGTGTTGGAATTTCAGATTACTGGAACTTCTTCAGCCAAACTGAAGAAGTTTTTATAAATCGGAACCAGACTCGACTGGTCTAACCAGCCGAACTGGGTAACTGCCCAACACTGTTTTTTTCAGTGTAATTGGGCAGTTCTTTACTTTTCTGAACAACCTCCAGTTCGGTTGTAAATAATAAATTAGAACAGTTCTGGTTCCATGCATAAATGGAACCAAGAATACCTCCAGCAAGCCTCCTCCTTTTTTTTTCTTTTTTTCTTTTCATAAATCTTGGTTCCAATTCTGGTTCCAGACATAAATGAAACCAAGGATCTGGTTGCTTGGAAACCATCATGCTCGATTCTCTCGGACCAAAAAAAAAATCCAATTTCCAGTTTTGAATCCAGTTCCAAAAATCAAACCCAATTCCCATTCAAGTTTTGCTAACAAGAACCAAATCTAACGATTCTGCCAAAGTAAGTACCTGCACAACACTGTTTTTTTCATGGTTTCATACTAGCCTTGTCCTAATATTTGATCCTATTAATCCTTTTTTAACATAATAGCATCTCCACTGGTGCTCAGTATGTCACTCTGGATAATAAAATTAAACTTCTAAGTTTAGTTGTTTTTATTTGGCAACCCCACCAATAAAACAGGAACTAAAATTGCATATGCGTGGGCACTACTAATAGCAAACCACCTGGACCAATCAGATATACTGAGTTGTGCCTATATATCAGTCCTATTTATTACACTATTTTTTGGAGATGGAGAACTCTGTTGTGCCTTTCACCAGCCACGGCAAGGTGCACAAATGTGGCGCAGAAAAACCAATTTCCTGAGCTAAACCAGCACATTTTAACATTTTCACAATAAATTTTACTGTCTGGAATCACACATTGAGCACCGGTGGAGATGCTCTAAAGCCCTGCTGTGGATTTTCTAGTGTTGTAGCAAGACACATTATAAAGAGTAATAATTCTCTTACTTTGTTGAGGGGATTTTTGTTTTTCGAAACATGCCTACTAGGTACCCTTGTGGGGTACCACGAAACAAATTATAAAAAATGGTGGAGTTTTATGCACAACAAGGCTTTTGGTGGAGGGCATCGCCAAAACAGGGTTTGTGTGAGCACTTGAGCCCCATTCTGCCCTTCACCAAATGCCTTACGAACTACTTTCATACCAAAATCCTCCTAGTATTTGGTCCATGATTGATTTTGGTATGTTAAAAAATTTAACCCCTATTGCACACCAGAAATCCTATTACCACGCTCGATCATGCAACCCAAGACCTTACCATTGCACACCTTATACCCAATATTACTATTTCATTTACAAGAACCCAAGTGCTCTTGTGCAAGGATAGGAAACACCAATGTGCAACATTAAGATTTTCATGTGCAAAAGATAGGGAGTAGGAGTGTGTCACAATAGGGTAATGATATTTTCATTTACCATATTATCATAGTGCCTTGGGAGCTTTGGCTGAAATTATATACCTTTAGAAATGCTGAAATTTTCAAAAATTACTTTTCTGAAGAACTGTTTTTCGTGAGAGAAATAATTTTTGAAAAATAACTCAGGAACTTCTATTTTCCGAATCAAAATTTTAATTTTAATTAATTATTAGGGAGAGATGTGCTGAAGCTGCCCCTGTGCTACTATAATACTTGGGGACATCCTATTGTTTTGGGGATTTTTTTAAATTTTTGGTACGATGTTTGAATTATGTTTCAATATGCGTTCCCCATAATAGTGACATTGTTTTCTTTAGGAAATTTTGTTTGTAGCCAAAGTGGTGATCATTCCTAGGAAGATGTACAAAAAAGTGGAGATCATCCTTATGAAAATTTAGCCAAACATGGCTATAAATAGGATATGAAGTACAAATCTTTAGTCATCTTTATATATTTTTGGCTATACACTTTTAAAACCAAATACCAATTGAAATCTGGAGACTTTATCTCTCACATCTGGCCATTAAAAACCTCCAAAATTACTTCATTTCCCAAATTTTTAATTTCTCTTTTTGGCAAAGTTTCGCCTATATAAAAGTAGAGGCTGCAAGTCAGTGATACTGCCTCTTTTGGAGCGAAATATTCTCTACCTGTAACGACCTGTCTTTGTGTGGGGGTGGGAGGGGGGGCGGGGGGTTGGGTATATTAGGCATGCTTAGCTTCAGCCAGAGTAAACCAGCACCCACAGACCACCAGGCACCATGAAAGGTGGATGGTAAGTGGTTACAAAACAGTTTTCTGTTGGGTTCCATGAGTTCGCTGGCTAACCATGGTGGTTAACTCACTTGCTTTTTTAACTACCTACTAACAACCTACTTGCAGGGTGCATTTGTACAACTACAGAAAAAAAAGTACAACGTTTGAAATGACAGTTATTTATTTGTACAGGCCTATTTGGAGGGCAATTCTTCATATGGAACGCCCAAAGCCGACTGCACACTATTTGGCTACTATATTGTATCCACCATATAATGTCCATTCCGGTAGGGCAAAACCCCATGGCTTGGGCATTCCCAAAAAAAAAGCGTTCCCCTGAGGCTGAAGGCAACTGGTTTTTTTGGGAATGTCCCCACACTAGGGCTTTACAGGCATAAAAACTCTCACGGTCATTTTTAAAAGAATTACTGTGATACCCGACGGGTACCATATGGGTATCCTTCTCAGTAATACCCATTCACATGCATGCTTTTGACCCTTAGAGGATGCGTGAGGGGCACTAGTGTTCAGTTTGTAAAGTTATCCATAAAGTCCCCTGGTTAGTGGGGGTGAGATTGGCCAGTTTTGGCATAATGGAAGACCAAACTTGTAACAAGGTATGAAACTTTTACAAAACAAAAATATCAAGGGATGAAATTAGTTTTTGCATCAAAACTAGTGCCAAAACTAATGTGGTTCTTTATTCCACTTTTTCCTCATGTATGCATGAAGGAACTAATGCAAGCTTTCATCTTCTTTTGTGTGTGAGCATGGAGACATCGAATCATGGTGTGAGAATGACTAAGGTACCAGTCCATTCATTTGGTGGGCGTACAAACACAGGTGTAAGGGGTAATGGACAATTACCCTTACACCTGAGTAGGGAAGTTACTTTAATTACTTCCCAACACTCCTCTTAATTGCAACTTATAGAACATGCTTTTTGCCCTTAAGTTTTGCCATTTATTTTATGTCTCACTTAAATACACATGATTGCAAAAGTTTAATGTCAGATGGGACACGGAACTAAATGTAGAGTATTGATACTTTTGGTTTCGAAATTTCGAAGTATTTTGTGACGTTTAAGTGAGACATCTAGAAAGCTTTCACTAACAACAAACTCAAAGGAACAGCCAAAAATGTGAAGTGGGGAGGAAGAGCAAAACCTAAAGGGAGAACAATATTTTCAAGAAGTTTTGGCTTTTTTCAATTTGAAGGTCAAAGATTACGTTTCCAACATTCAGGCTATCCTTATCTCCAAAAACTGAAAAGATGGTGTTAATAAGGAAAAACATGGTTAGGTCGTTTAACATTGGCATTTCAAAATCCAAATTTTACATTAGCTAAATTGTTGCAATGTGACATTTACCAAACTATGTTATCCAATGTTACATTCCCTTATGCTTATGGTTAAAATATTCATACCTTATAAATATCTTATACCTTAACCACCTTATAGATATTTATAAACATGTGATTCATTAAAAGATCTATGTGAAAGCTTGGAATTTTGAATGTGAAAATATGGACTTTCAATGAGTAAAATGAAATAAAATTTGTAAATTGATTTTTAAGATCAAAATTTATAGTATTAGGGGAGTTTCAGTATACTTTTAGTTTTACACACCTTTCTTGATGTGGGACTATTTTAATTTCAATTTTGACACTACTATGTTACATTTTGAAATCCACATGTACATTTTATATGTGTGACAAAAACAATGTCATTATTCGAGAAGTCCATAATGAATCACTTTTTTTCTTAAAATTCATCTATATAGTTTTAAATGTTTTTCATTAAAGTTTATTGTAACATGGATAATTTAGAAATCAACAATGTTAATGTTGAATATCACTTTACATTTTAAATTCATTTACAATCCAAAAGAATTGCAATTATGATAATCCAAAGTGTCCACCTATTTGTACTTTCACCCTAGTAGAATGTTACAAGATGGCAACAAAACAAATTTAAGTTGTCAGTCACCAAATGTGAACCTTTAGTTTGCTTTGTTGTTAATTCTTTAAATTATTTTCATGTTTTACTTCAAAATTTGTGAGCTTCTTCAAAAGTTGTTTTTTACTTGGTTAACATAATTGTTGGATAGTAGTGGACATCCTTCAAACCTAGCATTTGTTTCAAACCTAATCCATGACAATTAGAATGTGACTTACCCCAACCATCTTGCAATTCAACACTAAAATACATTGTTACTTCCTTTCACATATGTTCTTGTGAGAAAACACATATTGCCACACTTGCCCATAATGCCTTCCATGGTTTGGTGTCTTTGTTAAATAAACAAATCATGGTTTAAGATTATAGGGAAAAACATGCCTTGGAGTCCATTGAAAATTACTCAAATAGATAATATATCATACCTTTGTACACCATTGTAATGCATAGAATTGGTAGACAATCTTTTCAAAAACATATCAAGTTTGAAGCATATTTTTTGAATTCATCATTGCATGAGAGCGACATACTCATTGAAATTGATTCAAATATTGAATCATAAGTGTTTTCTAGATGTGTCTAATAAATATCCTATTACTACAAAAAATTGAGGATGAAATAAATTGTATTTTGAAAACTAAAGGGCCCATTATGAAAATAATGTTATTGAATGAAGTTGTTAAACATCCTTTGTTCAAACCAAACTTTGATATTGATTTTTTTTACTCATTTTAGACTTTTCAATATCCCTATTATTCAATAAGCACAAATTTCCATGATTCACATGCCATTAAAGTGGCACCACATAGACATATGTAATAAGAATTATAGAAAAGTTGACATTTTGACATCAATTTTGGGTCATTTGAGCTCATCCACATCCGCACCCGTAAGTCATTTTATAAGTTATCATTAGAAATTTATTATATTAAAAAAACTCCAACCCTAATTTACCTTATGGAAAATTTTAATTTGAAAGATGAGCTTCTAAACTATTACATTTGCTAAATAAAAAGCTTAATAAGAAAAAATCATAATTCAAAATACATAAAAACATTTGTTCATGAAAATACTTCCAAAAAGTCTTCCTTGGTATCAATGTTACCAAATCATAGTACCATTGAGTCCTTATTCACTAGAATAAAATTATATGAAGGTGCATGGACTCCATATTCATTGATTATGGACTATTGTAGGTTTTTGGTTCTCCTTTGAAAAGTCCATTATGTTATGGTTATTAAAAACATATCCATGAAATTCATAGAATGTGATTATATCATACACGACATTGTAATGTTGAGTCCTTTATCATTTTAATTGATTATATTTAATCACATGGCCAATTACAAATATCAAAATCTTGCAAAAAATATTTTGTGATGGCATTTTAATGGACAATGTAATGTGTTTTCACCCAAGCCATGAAAATGGTGAATTGGAATTTTAAGTATCAATTGTGAAAACCAAGAAAATCAACATCCACAACTTGCCACCCCAACAACACAAGAAAATCAACACTCACAACTAGCCTCAACACCAACACAACAACAATACAAAATTCAACCATAATCAATAGAACATCTAATCATCTAAGAGGGCCAAATAGACAAATCGATAACTAGAAGATGCCATGGATGTAATAAAAAGGGGACACACATCTTTGCAAAAAAGTAGCAAGTATTGGAACATTTTATTGACCTCACTTTTAGATCACCTTAATGGTAGAACCAAAAATAAGAAAATGGGCTTCTAAGGTGTACATAATAAAAGGATGTAATATGTCATTTGGGTTTTGAACATGTAAATTGTTGGATTATTTATCACCTTGAATAACTGAAACTAAAGGTTGTTGAAATCACACAAACTAAACCAACCCCATTCCAAAACAATTTTCTAGGAGCAGTTGATGGTACCGGTTTAAAAAATGTCATCCACAAATTAATATTCGATTTACCCAAGCATTAAAGGTTTTTAAAGCAAAAAAAACTTATTAGGGAATCATGCCACACCTTTTATTGTAATTTGGAAAACATGTATACACAACACAAATATCTACTAAATCACATTTGGAATTTAGATGAAACATGAATTCAAGCAAGGTGATAATCTGGTGTTACGATTTTGGATAGGTGAGGCTCATGTGATGTTTATAGCACCATCCTTAAATATCAAGAGTGGTTGACTATGAATTGTGTTGTTAATGTTGTAGAAGTAGCTTTGCCTACATTTTACATTTTTAGAGGTTCAAAGATGTGAGAAGATCACATACAAGTATGTAGACAAGGAAGATGCATGGTAATGCAAAAGAAAACTTGGATGACATCTTACCTTTTCAAAAAATGGTTGGTTTTTTTTCTAGATTTCTTCTGGGGGGGTTTCTTAATAAAATCAACGTATTTTGATTCTAGACGGACATGGTTCTCATGCCACACTACAAGCATTTGAACAAGTAACAGAAGTTAGGTTGGACATGGTCACCTTAATTGTTCATACTTTGCATGTGTTCCAAAAATTGGATGTCACATATTTCAAAACATTTGAAACAATTTTTTTAAAAACTTTGTTATGGCCAAAAAAAATATTTTGAATTAAACAATGTCACATTAACAACATGGGTGGACAAGGCCTTGTAACAATCCTTGAAAAAAAAAAACATAAAGTCATGGTTTAGTGTTTTTAGAATTTGGGCATTAAATTTTGCAATGATGGTTGGAAAATTTGGTCCAAGTGATGTGTTCACTACAACAAAATAAGAAGAGCATGAAAATTCATACCATTCAAATGTAATAGATGAATTTAGCAACAATTAGGCCAAAACTACCACAAAGTTGTTGAACATTGCATGGACCTTTCAAATAACCTTCCAACTACTCTTCCATGTTTAATTGCCCTTTTTCACCCATGCTTTGTTATTATGTCAAAATATCACATAGTCTTGCCACCCCAATAAAAACCCATGAAAAGGATTAGTTGGTGGTGAACTTGGAAGATGTTATTTAAAAAATAGATAACATAATTGGTCTAAGTTAGATTCAAGGAGTTGTAGGATTGGTTAACCTACAATTATTGCCAATATAACCAACTAAGAACAAACAAGGCAATGAAACATTAGTAGAATATTCCAATTCACATCTAATCACATCATACTAATATTTGGCAATTTCAAAACAAAAGGCAATGAACAAAAATGTTATTGATAAACTCAAGGAATAAAAAGTGAGAAAAAGGGAAAAGAAAAGATAAAGAAGGGTTAAAGTTATACAACTTACCTAGGCTAAGTGAATGTCTCAAAGGAAAATTGAAAAGGATAAAATTAATTTCAATGATGCATGGTCTAGTATTATTGTTGGGGTTGTTGGTAAAAGATTCCACAATAATTTCAAAGCACGATTTTGAGCATGATGCATGCCCAAACTCCTGAAAAGACTCAAATGCAAGTCCCAAAGTGAAAACAACAAAAGAAAAAAGAATTGGGTCACGTTCCTTAACTTGAAACATTTTAAAAGTAGAAGGGCGTGTTAGAGCTTCGAGATGGAAACTAAGATGAGTGATAAGCAGGTCAATTATTCCTATGCATTCGCCAACTGAACAACAAGTTGGTAAGTGCATAGTTGGAACACTTTTGGTGCACGGATAAATCACGAGCATACATGACCTCATAAGACTCACCATGGTTCAAACTTGGGGGAAGTCATCAATTTCCCCCTTATAGTATTATCTGTGATTGGCCATAGGGGTTGCACCCAAATGTCATTTTTCCCAGGACTCCCAAGTTGGGAATCCTGAAATTCCCAAAATTAGGACTCTTGCCACTTTGAATGCCCATAACTTTTTGTGCAAACCTTTTATTGAAATGAAGTTTACAACAAAATTATAGTCCTTGTCAAGAGATTTCCAAAAATATGTGGAACACTTCCTACACACATGTAATTCAGGATGATTTCTGACTTTTAATGGTTTGGTGTCAAATTGACATTTTCACTCTTGGCTTTTCTTTCGGCCATAACTTGTGTTGTAGGTACTAAAATGGATCATATGATCCCATTTTAAATATTTAAGTTTTAAAATATTTTCGATGGTATAAGAAAATCTTCAATCCAATGAGTTTTGGCCCCTTCAATTACTCTTTAAATATTCGGGACTCCATAAGGACCCGATATGAACTCTAACTCTCAAAGTGAGAGTCCACTTGGGAGTGTGTGGGCTCATTCCTTTACATCCTCACACTCTTGGGAATGTGAATGTGATTCTCGAATCACACTCTTAGCTTGTACATTTCCATACCCTTGTTTTGATTGTGAGCCCAAGGCTAAGGTTGTGACAGAGCCCATCTTCTAAATTATATAATTTTTTGGCTTAAGAATCATGTTTACATAACAAAAAAATGTTAAACAACAAAGAAAGGAAAAACGTAACTTGTTGGGCATATTTTAATTAAGCTAGAACCTTCCACAAGTCAATAACTATACATAAAAAAGGGTTTGTGGTGGTTTTTGATGTCATTTATGATGTTTAATCAAAGAAGAGAGAAAAGGACATAAGGAAAGACAAATAAGTCAAAGTCTATAATGAATTCTAAATGCATTAATACAGCCATTCATAGCAGAAAGGGACAAAAACAAAAAAAGAGGTAAGGGGGGTTTGTAATGGTTTTTAGTAACTCATTTGGGGGGAGGGGGATTGATAGTACTTAAACCAAAAAAATTAAAAAAATAGAAAGGAATTAAGGAAGTGAAGGAAAGAAAAATCTTGAGACGTAAGAAAAGAGAAGGAGAAAAAATGCACAAGAAGAAAAAGAAAGGGATTGAGAGAATGGATAGAGAAAAAAAAATGTTTACACATCCTACAAACAACAATGGTAATGGGAATTCAAGAGCTTTTGCACATGGGGTGGGTGGTGATAATGGAGAAATGCAAACAAAAAGACTAAGATAAAATTAAGGCAAGAAAGTAACAATTTAAAATAATAAAGTTTAGGAAAGCTTTGGCCTTTTGACTTTAAGTGTTGGTGTAGTGCGTGATAATGGTGAGTCTTGGACAAGTCAATGTGAACCTAGCAAAGCCGAACTTAGGTGTTGTTTCTTCATTCGAACTCTTGCAAGTTATGCTTTGTAAATGGAAGGTGACCTATGGCTTTTGGAGTGCTAGCTTGTGGCAATGGCAGATTTGAATGTTGGTGTTTGAAAAAAAAGTCATAGAGACATAGAAGGAGCAAGAGAAAACAAGAGAAATGAAGAAAAAACAAGAGAGAAAAAAATAGTATAAAAGATATGAAGAAAAAATGAAAGACGCACAAAGAGATGAGAGAAAATCAGAGAGATAGAAAAGGACAAAGAAAAAGAGATATATCTTTTTTGTTCATTTATTTAAACCATTTGTGGTTTTATCAAAGTTGATTAACTTTGAAAAAAAATTATTTTTAATCATCTGTCCAAAGGTTTTGGAAATTATTTTTCAAACTTGTCATTACTTTACGTTCTTCATTTGGTAAGTTGTCCTTGGTTTAGTATATTGGTCCAAGTTTAGTGACCATTTAGTTACAGTTTTTAGCATCTACTTTTGGTTTTTATGTTAAAATGTTTAACATAAACAATCTTTTTAAAAAAAATCCAAACGTGATCATGACCCTACTTCAAACTATGTTTCAAGCAAGAGAAACCCATAAACATTTTGTTGACATCAAAGGAACATTACATTATAAGGAATATTCCAATTGCATGCATCCATGCCAAATATATTTAACAAAACTAATTTTCGCAATGTACATGCTTATTTATGTTGGCATTCAATTAAAAGCCAATCCATTAATTGCATCTTTTTCTTTTCTTCTTTGAAATATGTTGAAGCATCCCATAAGCGAATCCTACCTCACCTAACCCCATCCCACTAAAATTGCAAACAATTTTTTAACAAGAAAATGAGGAAAACCAGGCTTTTTAAAGACCCCCCACTTATTATTGCCATACATGATGCAAAAAATGTCCCTAAATCATTTTACATAAATCAATATGGAGTTAGTGCTTAAACCAAAGTACTATTCTAAAGAAAAAAACATTGATTTTTGTTGCAACACCTTTTGACTTACCTTTTTTGAAGTTGCCATAACTATTCAGCAAAGCTACTACCTTTTAATTATGCCCTTGGACTTAAGTAGTTGTTTATAAGATTGTTCTTTCCTTTTAGTGCTTTGCAACCTACTTATGCATTATGTTGTCCAACAACAACTTAAAAAAAGACAAAGTTTCACTACATGTAATTTGCATATTCTGCATGTTGTTTTTTGGAAAGCTCTATTTTACCTATGCTTTAAAAGCATTTGTTGCCCTTCTTTCTTCCTAAATCTTGTAGCTTGGTTAAATTAATGTATGCACTTATTTTATTTGTCCATAATGCTTCTTAAAAGATTATAACATCATTGTTTTGCTCAAATTATATAAAAAATATAAGGCAAGTTTTTAAAAATCCAACCACTTCTTTGTCTATGTCTTTCAAAATTTATTTTCACATGCATGCCACCATTGACAAATGTACCTTGAGTCTCAAGCAATCGTTGCCTAAATCAATCTCAAGCCATTTAGTAATATTTGTTTTTGTATGTACAAATCAGTTTTGATGTCCACCATGAAATGGATGAAGATATTTTTCATCTCACAAGTTTTGTATGCCCTTCTTGGGTAGCAACATATACAAACACTTTAAGTGTTTGCCTTGATGGGCACTCAACAAAATAATTTGTATCTAAAATATTAAGTTCATGCTTTAATATTTTCAAATTTTTTTTCATAAAAAATTTAATTTTACACGTAGAATTTCTATTAAATGTATGTGGAAGTATTTTAAATGTTTTTATTTTTAACCATTCAATGAAAAAATCATCTAGTGTGATCTTTTGAGAGGTCTAGATAAAATATCATATTAAACATATGATGTGTCCATATGTGTGTAGACTATATGTTTAATAATTCATAATATATTTCTTTGGGCCTTCTTATATATGCCATTTGGTATATACTTCCAAGTGTATCCATTTGTTTCCTTCATTAAAGAGGGAATTTTGTGCTATGTTATTAGCCATGTTTTGAAAAAAAGAGCTTTGGGTGATGGTAAACATGACCGGTGGTTTTTAGAGTGCCAACTTGCAATGATGGTAGATGTGAACATCAATGTCGAGACCTATTCAAAATAGAGAGATTAAAAGACTAAAAGAAATTGAGAAAGGGAAAGGGAGAGAGATCGAGATATAAAAACACAAAAAATGACAAAAAGAGAATGAGTGAAATATAGAGAGATGAAGAGAGGCAGAGAGAAAATAGAGATAGTGAAATGAAGCTAGACAAAAACAAAAAACATTTGCATTTGATGCTTTCTTGTAGTAGAAATGAAGAGAAAGCGTAAGAAATCCTAGCTAGGAGCTTGACACAATGGTTTTTGACACCATTTGTAACAAACAAGAAGAAAGAGATAGTAAGAGAGGGAAGAGCTTGATGTAATGGCATTTGTCGCCTACTACACACTTAGAACTTGATATAATGGTGGTCGTTGCCTACACACTCAAATCTTGACACAATGGTGCTCGTCACTTGCTACACATTCAAGATAGAAACCTAGGAAGGGAGAATGAGAAACATTGACAGAAAAAGTTGGGGAGACCTAAAGAAAATTACAATGGCCATTGTCACAATGTTCTTCTCTCAAATTTAAGAAGGATGGATTGTTCCATGTGACATTGCCTGGGTTGTTGACCTTAGGTGATAGGTTGGTGTTCAAAAAATCAATATTTCAAAACCCTAAAGACAATCGTGACTATGTGACCGCAGTTGCAAATATTTGGTCTTATTATAGGTTTTAAAAAATCTGAATGATAATAAAAAATAGACTTAATTGAATTAAATTACTATTTTCCTAGTTGTAGGAAGAATGATGTTCTTTCATGAAATTTTAAGTGTTTGTTCAAAAGGTGTAAATTGCATGAACATAAGAGTCTTATGTGTTATGTCCAATGTTTTTCAAACAACAAGACCCCCCTCACTTTGGGGTGTCATAACTTTCTCATTCTAACTCAGAATTGAGTGTTGTAAATGTCTACGAATGCTATGGCTCAAAGGGCACCTAATCTCTTTGAAGGTCATGCACAAAAAACGCACAGTTAGTAAACTCCTGGAGTATGACTTCTTAAGTGTTCACTCACCGGCCATTCTACCCTAGTGGACAATTGGTTGGTGTTACCCAAAGTGAACTCAGCAGTGGAAAACCCTTTGTTTCTGGATCTATAAAGTCATGATGAACTAGCAAGCTTGGCAAATGAATATATTTAGGTCATAACTCATAACAGCCTCACCTGTGCTGCTCAACACTAATGTTGAGGACTCTGAGGCATTTGCAGTTGGCAACTTGGCACATCCTTATTGGCTTTTACAAGCACACTGGAATGCTTCATATACATATGTGCAAGACTTGACAAGTCACATCTGAGTGTAGTTGTCAATGCATAAAGAACTACAAGACATTTGGTAGTGTATTTGGAGGATATGTTCTAAAGTAAATTGCATCCACAAAAGGTGGGTGTTTCGAAAAATGAAATGCTTGTGGGAGTGAGCATTTTGTTTTTTGAAATACCTGACCTCTTTTTTTTGCCATGATACCTGCCAATGAGTATCCGAGGGATAAACTAAAATAAAATCATTTCTCATATGTATTTACAATCAGCCCAACAAAGAGCTGGATTTCCATAACTGAGATCTAGAACTCCTGAAGGATGTGGGATTTATGAGTTTAATCAAAATGTCTGTCTGCCCTTAAGATTTCTGTGGTTGTTATATGTCATATGGGACACACAGACCCTATAAAATATGCTTTAAACCAAGACATATTGCAGCAAAGTATTGGATTTGATGTCTTGTTTAACACAAATTTTGTGTCTAGTTTGGTTATTATGATTGTGCATATATGGAGGCTATGCAGATGCTAACACATTTCTGATCTTATTATTCTTCTTCACAAAGGCTACTAAACAACACAACATTGTTCAAGACCAGATTGACACCAGGTGGACCTGAATAGTGGACAGAGATCATTGACCCAGTTCATAACTCCTAGTCCCTAGAAATATATCACCATGTCCAATTCATGGAACCATAATGAAATGGTGAAGCTGTGGTTGAAGTTTATTCAAGTTGCAAAGCATCATGTAATCCTGATTTTATTTTTTTGGAATTGCACTCAACTTGCAAAGCATCATGTAATCAGAATTATGAATTTTGGAATTGCAGAACAAGTGTCCACTATAATCAGACCTGCAAATTAGAATGCTGATTATTCTTGATGATGGAAAGTTTCATGAAACCTGCAGAAGACACACATCAGATCATCAGTTCCACTGCTGAAACATTGTAGCAGTCTGTCCCTCCTGACCACCATAGATGCCTATAAGTTCAACAACCCACGCACACTGCTTGCACATAAAATCACCATCCAATCCGGGACCTTTCCAAACTGGAAACCCTGCATGTTGATTCTGGTACTGGAATTCACAGCTGAAGAGTGTAGTCCCCCAGAAGTTCATGTGGAACTGAAATCCATACACTGCTCCTGGTGCTAGTGTCTGAAGTTGAAGATCATTGTCCCTTGAGCTACAGTGCACAGTAATAGAACCGGGCTCCTTATTGGTGATGCTCACAGACATGGTCGGCCCAAGTTTAGTTGAGTTCAGTGGCACGTTCAACAACATATTGTGCTGCTTAACCGACTCACAGCTCGGAATTTCCAATGCAAGAGCCAGCAAAAGAACAAAGAAGAAATATTGCATAAGCATTGCCATAGTTGCGGGACTTGGAAGAGTTCAAGACAACACTGACCAAGACCTTGACAGCAATGCACACAGAGCTTCAAGAAGGAAATTTTTTTCTGAGGAAGATCATGAGCTTTTGCACAATCATATTAGGATATATGCTGAAGATCAATAAGACTCCTGTTCTGGAGTGCCTTCTTTCTTTGAAGTAATCCAATTGAGCATGACACTCCTTCACAAATGGGTACTCCATTGAATACTCCATCTGATGTGACATCAAAATGTGAAGAAATAAGCTCAAGGGTCTGTGTCAATCTATATATTAAGATATGTGTGTGTTTGTTTGTTTGGATGTGATCGTGCTGTAACCCTCCTCAACCATGGGGCCCCTTCAATCGGCTTTTGGTACAGCGTTTAATGAGGAGATGTTCATGTTCGTCATTCCCAATTTTCGGACCAATGGAAAAAAAAATATTATAATTAAATGATCAGAGGACTATTGGGATGGGTGAACTTATATGAGTTTTTAATATACTTGGGCCAACAACATATCATAGCTAGACCAAATGGAAAGGTTACATAATATTTTCATTTTGGGAGTATTTAAGAGTTGAAAATCAAATGATGCCACCCAAATATTTGAATAAATAGTCATCACTATTAAAAACCAATGAAATTAATGATAATATGTGTGTAGTGAAAAGAAAATAACATGAAAAATTAAGGTCATAATAATTTTAAATATATAAAGATTTTCTAATGTTTCATCATAAAATAATAATCCACCAATGACACAGTTAGACAGATAATATGGATTGGATAATTTTTTTGGGTAATGGACCAATCAAAGATGCACATCACAATGAAAAACAACAAAAAAACCAGTTTTGGTGCACCCACACAACTAATATTGGGTAGACCGCAGATGGGGAATCGATTGAAAATGACCATCATGACACCAAGTTGCTACACCTACAATTAGCCCATGATTTTTAGATAAAATGTCTATTTCAATATTGGTTAGCTAAAGTTGACTCTTCCAAATACCAATGTTTGTCAACAATGAAGTTTTAGACACAACAATAATCAGGCTGTCATGGATTTTAAATGTAGTAGCCATCAACTCTTCATACAAACTAGTGTGGCCTGTGCTGTTGGTCCAAGTATTACCATGTCCTCAACTGATGTTTCCTTCCAAAATCTGGTTTTTTGGAATTTATTTGAATTTTCAGCGGTAGAAATCACTTAAAAGTCAATATCTCCCACAATCTGAATCCAAATCTTACCAAATAAATTCCATTAAATCCTGCTCATCAAGATCTTTCAAACAACACCAAAGGCACATTCCAATTCCTCTGAAATTTTCAGCTACAATTTAATTTAATTTTCAGTGAAGAAATCGTTCAATATTCAGAAACTTCTACACCACTAGTCCAAACGCCATGAAACCAAGCTGATGCACCCGTCCTTCTCAAGAGCTTTCCAAAGAGACCAAGAACGCAATCTGAAGCATCCTGCTTTGATGGATCTCATGAGTACAAACAAAACAAAACAAACTACCTTCCTTCGTAGATACTTGTGTGGCATGTGCCATTGGCCCAAGTGTGAACCCATACCAAAATAGGGAAACTCAACATGTGAACATTGTTTTACAATGTATGTATTGATTTTTTGAACAGCCACATATGGAAGGAAATCATGCTTGAATTGAATAGTTAGCCTTCAAGTGTTACCACGTTCTCAACTGATTTTTCCTTCCAAAACCTGGTTTTTTGGAATTTATTTGAATTTTCAGCCATAGAAATCACTTAAAAATTAATATCTCCCACATTTTGAATCCAAATCTTACCAAATAAATTCCATTAAATCCTGCTCATAAAGATTTTTAAAACAACACCAAAGGCACATTCCAATTCCTCCGAAATTTTTAGCTATGATTCAATTTAATTTTTAGTAAAAAAATCATTCAATATTCAAGAACTTTTACACTGCTAGTCCAAATGCCTTGAAACCAAGCCAATGCACCCCTCTTCCTCTAGAGCTTTTCAAAGAGATCAAGAACATGATCTGAAGCATCGTGGTTTGATGGATCTCATAAGTACAAACAAAACAAACAAACTACCTTCCTTTCCTTCATAGATAGATCATACATATATTAATATTCCAATTTGGGTCAGACTTGTCATATCACTATTACTAAAATAATTGTTTTGATGTTGGATACACATGAATGGATTTGATGTAAATTACTTAACAACCTTGGTATCTAGTGAGTCAAAAACCACAAGCATGCACATATATGATCTAATGTCTTTCATGACTTAGATTGTTGGGTTTCTAGTGACTAATTCATGGGGGCAATAGTGACAAAATTTTCAACTTTTAAAAGGGTCATTAGCAAAAGAGGTAAAGTTGATGTCATTGTATCGCTTCATATGATTAAACAATCAACATGTTATGTTGGAGTTATGTTCAAAAGAAGGATGAAAATGGCAATCATGGGGTTTACCACATGAAAAATCAATGAATACAATTCTTTTTGAAAGTTTAAAAACCATTAAATAGGGTAGAACAACCCATAACCAAACACTTAAGCATTTAAAATGTTTAGGTGTTCAAGGAGTAGTTCGATTGACCATGGAGTCTAAAGATGAATTGTAGAACATTTCTTGGCGCTCCCAATGCCATTTATTACTTGTCATTCAAGTGAAAAATGACAAGATATCATGTCCCAAAAATTGGACATTGTTAATCGCTAGAAAAAATAGCCAACAAACAAAAGATTCCCATGACTAAACACATTTGATCCTATTTTCAAAATCAAGATTGATGAAAAGTAAACACCACATGTCTTATAATCAAAATTGGATGAAAGGAAAAACAAACAAAATTTTATGTAAAGATTGTACATCAAGCATCAATGATTTGGATCAAAAATTTCAAATAGGTTTTCACATCCATGGTGATGGGTGTTCCTTTGTTCTCTAAACCCTAATTCCCACAATGTTAACATTAATTCCCCCAATGTTTGGAGGCGTTGTGGGGCTTCCCATAATGATTTATTTCATTTCCTCTAGTCATTTTTGTCTAGTATAGTCTTCAACATTTGGAGGCATCGCAGGGTTTCCCACAACAATATCTCTAGTTTCCTTTAATCGTTTCCCTTTGGTTTGGTCTTCAATGTTTAAAGGCGCCGTGAGGCTTCCCACAATGATCTCTTTTGTTTCCTTTGGTTGTCTCCCTATGGCCTAATTTTCAATGATTAGAAGCATTGCCTGGCTTCCCAATATGATTTTTTCGTTTCCTTTAGTCATCTCCCTTTGGAGCTTGAAAACCACACTTGGAGCTCAAGATGTGCACTTGGAGTTGAGCTTATTGAGCTCATTCATGTGGTTGCTTCTCCTTGTAGGGTTTGTCATTGTTTGATTTGTTGATGCTTTGTATATTTTCCATTGTCCATGTTCATGCCTACCTTGTGTGTGATGTAGGTACGGAATACAACACTTGAACTAGCCAAGGGAGAACAAAAGTTTTTGTGTTTGTTGCAAGTTTGGTCCTTCTCTTTCCTCCTTCATGTAGGAATTTAAATTTGACTACCACCTTAGTCTTCTCTTTCCTTTCCTCAAGCTCAAGCTCAAATTGTTCTTGCCCTGGACATTATTTTTCCTCTCTTTGAGCTCAAGCTCAAACTACCCTAGTCCTTCTTTCTTTTTCCTCTCTTTTGTTTTCCTCCAACTATTGATGCCTTAATCTTTCTCTCCTCTCCTTTCCTTGAGCTACTATCACCCTAGTCCTTCTTTTTCCTTTCCTCGAGCTTGAACTATTGCTACTCTAGTCCTTCCTTTTTTTCCTTTTTCTCAAGGTCAAGCTATTGCCACCCTAGTCTTTCCTTCTTTCTCCTCTCCTTGACCTTGAGATATTTCCTACCCTAGTCCTTTTCCCCCTTTCTTCAAACTTGAGTTCAAACTGCTACTTGCTCTGGTCATTTTCTTTTTTCCTTGAGTTCAAGCTGCTACTTGCCCTAGTCCTTTTCTCTCTTTTCAAGGTCTTCTTATTCTAATTTTTCTCCCCCCATAACCCCCCTTTCCTAATTTTCTTGGATACTATTCACGCATACAATGTCATAATTTTGCTACAACATACCCCTTTGTAAGCATCCTATGTTTACAATTGCCTTTAGCCTCTCTTTGGGCTTCTGTAGAAGTGTTACAATTGCCATTTCTATCCTTAGCTAGATTAATTTTACAACTAGTTTTATTAAAGGATACTCTTACTTGTCTTTCAACTTGCTCTTATGTTCTTCATCATATAACATTCAATAATTTGGTTTTTCACCTATCCTTTTGTTCCTTTCTCTCTTTTATTTTGACATTTTTAAAATAATCTGTAGTTTTTTTCTCTATAACCTTTTGTCGCATAATCTTCAAGTATTCAATTGCAATCACAATGTGTGACTTGCTATAATCAACTAATGGTTCTATCCTTCTTGTTATGCCTGCAAGTAATCTTAATAGTGACAACAAATGTGCAAGATGGAAGGGTGTTGGAATAGTAAATATTTGAGAATGTGGGATTTCATATGGAAGAACTTAAGTAGAATCAAATAGGTTTATAGCTCTTCCATTACCTTGATCTAATGTTCTTATTGTTGAAAACCCAACTTCATTTCTAGGTTGCTCCACATAAAATTTAGTCCTTGTTATCTGATTCCATCAAAATTTTGGTCTATTGCATATGTAACATTTTGGATTCTTGCATCATGAACATATGTAATGCCCATGTTCATTAACTCACTAGCGACTGCATCCTCTCCCCATTTTGGGTTGTCATTTCCTGCATCATCCAAGTTCCCAATGTCTTCATTTGTATGATTATTGTCATCTTTTGTTATATGTAGACTATAGGACTAGTCTTATCATCCATAGCCCTGAGGTTTAATGGCCAAACCCATGTTGCCCTAAACTCACTTAATATGTTTTGTTTGGACAAGGATTGGTTGAGTGCTTTGTCAACCCAACTAACTAGTGTTACCTTGTTTGGTTCTAAATAATTGAATCTAACCATGCTACTATCTCTTTCTTTCCTGAAGGCAAACTTGAATGGCTTGAAACAACTCATATTTAGAGGTTGTAATGCATGAGAGGTGTGGGCAAGCAAAATGACCATATTCAAGCCAAATTGATGCATGTTATATAGCTTCTAGAATGACATGTGAGCCATGCCCATCTAGGATGAATAAATGGTGATTAGATTGGGATATGCCATTAGGGATTAACTTGATAAAAAATGAAAGGAACTCCTTGAACAAAAATAAATCATCCATGCCTTTTTTGCACAACCATATAAGTTTAAGGTTTACAATTTCTAATGTAATTTTATGATTCCTTCACTTTTGAAAAAATAAAATTTTGATAAAAAAACTTTTATAACATTGATAGCAACATTTACAATTAACCATTATCAGGATTTTAAAATAATGTTGTATACTTGTTGTGAGCCTCTTTTGGTCAACATTCTAACTTTTGTTTGTCACTTAGCTTGGATACTTATTTCATTTGAATTCTGGATGTGATTTTTTGAGTATTTATGTTGATCATATAATGTTTGGAGGTTTTTGTAAAGTGAGCTACATGATTCGCTTGTGAGTCCTTAAGCTTTGCAAACCTCTAGTCCCTTTACAAATCAAATTGTTAACTATGGATGCCTATGTTTGAACCAATACCATTAAGAATATTTAGGAGTCCCATCCTTGAATGGTGTAAGGTGGGTAAATGTGAGTTTTGCTACCTTTAATTTGAACCACTATAGTGTTATTGATGGCCCATAGTTTTGCATGTCAAGTATCCAACCAACTATTGTTAGAGCTTTTTCATGTGTTAACACACCTAGTGCCCCATGTTTCCTAGATCTTATCTTATTAATGAGGTGATTTGATAAAGATGTGGAGTATATTCCAAGTTTGGCTAGCCTTCTATAGTGATGTGAAACCATTCTCCACTACATCCATAGCTTCTTCTAAAGCTTTTATTGTCCACTTGCCTCTTACAGTCTTGTTTGTTCTTGCTTATCTCTAGCCAATGTTTTTGGTAAATTATGGAGGAACATTATCCTTCTCAATAGTTTCTTAATGAAAGGCACTAGTCCTCCTTTTGTGAGGGACATTCAACATCATGGTTGATTAAATCCTCTTGCCCCTATCCTTTTATGGATTGGGGGTTCACACCTTGCCCCCAACAAAGGTATACCTTGGATTTTTTTGAAATTAAACCAAAACTAGAAAAATTCTGTTAGTTCTAGATATGTGTCAAAAACATGTCCTAACATCTTGAAAGTTTCAAAGATTAAATCATAGAAATCTAAGAAAATTGCCTTAATTAAATTATCATATCTTGTTATTGTGCAAGTTGTTGGTGTGAATTTGAAGCCACAATTCAAGCAAGTTTGGGGGAATTTGTGAAATCCTAGTTTTCTATTAATTTCTAGTTGTTTTGTTATGTCTATAACCAACCAGCAGTAGCATAAGACTTCTTGTACCTTTCACTATAAAACTTGTCTATAATTGTAATCTTACACTCATCATTTGTCTCATCTACCTTAACCTCTATGTTAGTGTCCTCTTTTACTTTTTTCACTATTGTATTTAGCTAATATTTGAACTTGTCATCACTTTTTCTCTTTGTGCATTCTAGACAAATTGATTTTAATAGTTCTATAATGAACTTAGATAGATTGACAATATGTTTTCAAAGTTGTGTTATCATTCATTTGAGACCTTAACACTATTGCATTAGGAAATAGAAGCTCTAAGAAACTTTGAATACCCTCTTCAACATAATCAACATACTTTGACATGTCTTCTAGAAAATAATGCAAAATTCTTTATTGCAAATGAATTTAAATTCCACTGCAAAGCTTGAAATTCCATGCTCAAATTTTGGAAGGAAAAGTCTTGAAAACATAGTTTTTAGATAACATGGTATTCCTATATCTATCCTTGAATTTTTTTCCCTTGTTTGTCACCCCATAAATAAAAAACAAACATGCCATTATGGGTTAAATCAAATCCAAGGATTTATCCAATACCTATAACCAAACATTAAAGGGTTGGTTTTCCCACATTATTTCATAAATTCCCAAACAGTTGTTTGAAACAATGGGTCAAGCCCAACCCCATTTCCAAACAATTTTGTGTGGAATATTGATAGGGTCCCCTTTTAAGAGAATAGATTTTTTTCTAATTATAATGTTAAACATATTTTGCCCATCTATGATGACAGAATTTGTTTTAATAATGCACCCCTCTCTTATAAAAGTAAACCTACATTGGAAAATGTGTATGACTAGCACTTTGAACCCAAAAAAATCTTCTTTTACAAGTCGGTTCCATATCTTATAAATATTTTTTTCCAATATGGACATAGCTGCCTTTAAACCATGCATAACCAATCTTCTACTAGTTAGGTAACACTTAATAATTATTCTAACATTGGTGAGTCTTTTTCTTTAAAAAATACACATATTTTTGCACATGAGTATGCCCCCACGCGCATAACCAAACATGTCTTTTTTATTGGGTGTTTAAATTATTGGAAAAAATCTTTTAAATTTGTCTTTAGCCAAATGTTTGAAGATAAGTTTCCCTTTGAATGTAAGTGGGTGGTGGAATATATTCATCATAGTTTTTTTAAAAAATTATAAGGGATGTTTGGTTATAGATGGACATTTGGTTATGAGCTATTCTACCCTACTGCTATCACGTGAAAAGATTGGAAGTGCATTGGAGAGCATATGCATATGTAGTCTTCCATTTGAAATTTCCATATCATTCTACAAAGTGTGTACATATGACAAGTCTAATAGGTACATATTAATTAAAAGTTCATTCAAGTTCACTCAAGTGTGATCAAGAGATATATTATCCAATCTATAGACAACATACATATGTTTTGTAATACAGTAATGCATGGAATCCTTATTAGGGTAAAGACTGATGTTGTGAGGGTATCTGATGTACAAGGTAAAAACCGAGAGTGTAGGTTCTTGTGACCAGACCCCAATTGACACCATTTTGTTGGAATTAGCACAAAAGAACCAGACTGTGGTATTAGTCTTTTGTTCAATTCAAAATCAAAATTGAAATCATGAAAATATATATATATGAAAATGTGGGCGAGAACCTTAGGAAGGAAAGTTGGATTTGTTTTTTTGAAAAGTTAATAAATAGGCTGAAATTTGTAGTTCAATTTTTTTTCAAAAACTCAAAACTAAGATTGGAGACTCTTTCAAAGAAGAAGAACCGCACAACACTGGTCTAAAACTTCTGGACTCAAATGATTGCTCTACAAATCAATAACTGGATAACACTAGTTTGAACCACCTAATCTCCACCTCTTTTGTGTTACTCACATAATTCTTTAAAATTCAAAGGCCTTACAAGATAGGATTCAATTCATCAGTGTTTCAAATCCTTGAACTAACACAATAAATTTAACAAGTTCAAATTTATTCCATTAAAATACACATTTTTGCTGCATGAATTCAGAAAAATAATTGAAACTTACTTGGCCAAACAAGAAACATATCCAATCATATTCTGTGTACCAGGGTTTGTTCACTTAGAAGTTAGAACTGGCAAGAGGGCATAATGTCCCAATAAAAATGATAATGCAAACTCCACACATACAAATCAGCAATGTAAATACTACTTGCTGCGTTATAAAATTTGGATAAGTATCGTTGCAAGTTGTATCACCACTTGTTTGATTCTAATCACCATTTGTGTCACATGGGACGTACAGATCTTATCAATCTTTCCTTAACCAAGATAAATTGCACCCAAGTATTGGATTTAATGTCTTGTTTAACACATTTGCATCATCTAGTTTGGTAATTATGATTACCCATACATGTATGCAGATGCAAACACGTTTCTGATCGTATTCTTCTTCCCAAAGCCTACTGAACAACATAACATTGTTTGAGACCTGATTGACACCAGATAAACCTGAATATTGGGTGAAGATCATTAATCCAGTTTGTGACTCATGTTAATTTCCACAATGAATTAGAGTGGGGTGGCTGTGGGGATCTGAGTTCTGAATGTTATAATGAGCCTCTTTGATTGGCCCATCACAAAGAAATTCTGAAACTTTGAAGACTCCTCAATATTATTGAGATTTATTAGCTCCAAACCAGGGTGTTCGGTTTCAAGTTTTGGGAATTATGTCTCAGGCCAACTCTGGTCCTTGGATTGTTGGTTCTAAGTTTTGGAAAAATAAATATAGAAAGGAACCAGAATTGGACCCACCCTCCAAACAGCCATGGACCTAAACCTGGCCCCAAAAGTTCAAACATGTTATTGTACAAGACTTTCCAATTCTTAACTTTAATTAAAATTTTAAAAATCTGGCTAGGGTTAGAAATGTTTAATTGTGAAACAAATTCAGGCAAACCATTTTTAAAATAATAAGTGGCATAAATGGTGAGGTGGGGAGGGTTGAGTTAGGCATGTAGTTGTTGCTTTTGGAACATGCTTGAAATATGCTAGTTTTTTCTTTTTTTTTGGGTTGGTTTACGCATGTAATTGGTAGATGTGACCATTTTTTATTGGTTGTATTGTGAGCTAGCAACAAGATTTCTTTTTAGTTTTGGGCCATGTGTAGGTAGTTAAAACTGGATCCCAGTAGGGACTAGACTCACTTAGGAATTTTGTTGAAAGACCCAGGAACCAGGAGTCTTGAAATGTGAAGAACCAGGTCCAGAAAGGGACTCAAAGGTCTAACAAATGTTTTAAAATCCCATGAACTGAAACAGGGGTGTTCTTTCAAATTAAATAAAAAGCTGGAACAAGGGACTACAGGTTCTCATAAAAGTTAGAACTGGACCAAACTACAACACTACCCCAAACATGAAAGCACATGAATTGGTATATTGGCCGAACAATATAACTTCCAGGAGGACAACATTGGGGCAAAGCATATGGGACAAAGTGAGACACTATTGGGAACATATTGGGAACACATTGGGAACTTGATGGGGACACATCCAAGACAATAAATATCCCAAAAAAATCCACCACCCTCATCTCCCCCAAGAGAAAAACAATTGGAACCCATGCGTGCATGTTGCCTCACCTCATTTGCTACCAAGATTTCCTATGCCTACTACCTGTGTTCTTTGCCTTGCCACTTGTAGCATAGGCTAATGGCAGAAAAAAGGGAAAAAAAAAGCTTGTAATCAAAAGTTAAGGATGGGAACCCATCCATTGAAAGTACAAGGCAAATGAGAACACAAGTAGACACAACTGAAGCAAAAACAAAAGCAAACAATCAACAAAAATCAGGGCCATGAATCATGGGAAAGTTGATTCAACTTGCAAAGTGTCATGTTGGTAATCATAATTATGATGAACCCTGCCAAACTTTTATTAAAGAAAACTTCATTGTCTTGGAATTGCATAACAAGTTTAGACTACAAGTGTCCTACCTGCATTAGAATGATGATAATTCTGAGTTGATGGAAAGTTTCATAAAACAAGAAGACACACATGATCAGATTATCAGCTCAGATTATCAGCTCCAAGCATGATACTGTGAACGGGTCTACCCCTTCTCACCACCATAGATGCCTCCAGGTGTAACCACCCACATGCACTGCTGGCACATAATCCAACCAGCAAATCCAGGGCCTTGCCAAACTGGAAACCCGGCATTTTGGTTCTGGTACTGAAATTCACAGCTGCAGAGAGTAGTCCCCCAAACATTCATGTTGTACTGAAATCCATACACCGCCCTGGGTGCTAGAGTCTGAACTTGAAGATTGTTATCCTTTGAGCTGCAGTGCACAGTAATTGAATGGGGCTCATTACTGGTGATGCTCACAGACATAGACTGCCCGAGTTTGGTCAAGTTCACTGGCATGTTCAACAACATATTGTGCTGCTTAACTGCCTCACAGCTCCTGCATTTGCTAAATGCAAGGGCTATGGAAGCTATGATGCCACTATGAACCTAGTTAGGTGAAAAAATGTAATGGAAAGAGATTGTTACAACAAATTTTGTCATAAAATCCCCCAAAGGAAAGTTGTCTTAACTTTAAAAAAAAGTTTCATTAGCAAAAGAGGTAAAGTTGATGTCATAATGTTACATCATATGATTATGCAATTGACATGTTATGTTTGAATTATGTTCTGGAAAAGGCTATCAAGGGGTTTCCCACATGAAAATTTAACGAAAAGTACAAAAATATGCAAAAAGTTTAAATAATTAGTAGGTACCCACTACCACATGAAAAGATTTGAAGTGCATTGGAGTGCACATGTATTTTAGTCTTCCATTTAAAATTTTCATATCATCATACAAAGTGTGTACATATGACAAGTCTAATATGTATTAATTAAAAGTCTATCAAGAGATAATATTAAGAGTTTATGCAATTGAGTAGATAACAATCTAGGGTTGCCAATGTCCCTTTATGGACGGATGTCCTTGAGACCTTAGGATTTCTTGAATATGTCGTCCCTTGTAACTTTTAGCTTCAGAATAACATTTTTTTGTTCAAGGGATGACCATACAAGTTCAGGTAATACTGAGAACGACAAGAAGATAATGAGGTATGGTGAAGGATGGTGGGGCATGTGATGAAGGATGTCAAAGGGCAACATGGGATGTCAAGGAAGGTTGAAAGGTGATGAGCATCACATGGGAACTCAAAGGTGAACAACAGATGCCGAGGAAATAACAAGAAATGACAACATCTGAAAGTGGAGTTTCAGGGGATGTCAAGACCTTTTAAGCTTCACTTCTTTTTTCACCCTCATTTTTGTATGAAACTTTTCCAACAAACATATCTGTAAAATGAATAGAATGAGTGGAGTGAACCTATAAGTTTCCCAATATAGCATTGATTTTTTTCATAACCATTCGGAATGTTCTTTTTAAAAAAAGAAAATTTGGATCTTAATTAGGTCATCAATATCAATATCAAAAAATTGGATGTTAAGTTATCAATACTTTGAAAAATAATCACTAGTTATGCACAAAAGTAGGTTATGAAATAAGTGGTTGATAACTATCAATTATCTTGTTGATTATTAATCATTTAAAAGTTTTTCCTCATTTTAAGTTTTTGTATTTCTATCTTATGTCTTTAACATGCTTAACATTTTAAGATTGACAACTTAGTTGGATGATAATAAAGTCATATGGGTAGGTTATTGAAATTGAAAATTCAATACTAGATTGTTAGGTTATTAATATGTTATTAAAAAAAAAAAGTTGGTAAATTATCCATTTGCAAGTTGATAACTAGTTCAAAACTCAATAATTGTTCAACATTGGTTTCAACCTCCTAATCTCCACCTTTTTCCTATTACCAAACATAAATTTTCAAAATTCAAATGCCTTACCACAAAGTGGTTCAAACTCATCAATGTTTTAAATCCTTAAAGTAACACAATATGTTTAACAACTTCAAACTTATTCCATTGAAATACACATTTTGCAACATAAATTGAGAAAAATAGTTGAAATTTACTCAGCCAAACAAAAAAATAAAATGGACTTAATGTATTAAATTTGGTTGATTTAGAAATTACCACTTGTAAAAGAGCATAATATCCCAATAATGCCTGAAACTCCACACATGCAAAACCAAATTACAACTTCATAAATTTTGAATATTATCATTTTTTAACTACCCTTCGTTTAATTCTAATGATGATAGTAACATTGGTGCTAATATAGGCAGATATGCTTAGGGTTCACAAGCCATCATGTTACAGTTCAATGGATTTCATGTTTCAATCTAAAACCAAAATTGAGGATATCCAAGACCTTAGAACATATCTAATTAATTAACTTACTCATCTACTAATTTTTTAACATATGATTTTACAAGAATAAATTTTGATTTGAAATTTGCTTTAAATGGAATGGAAAGGTGTCATTTCCTATTTTGATTTCAGGGAACTTTGTTTTCACAAAATCAACTCTTTTTTTTTCATTGTTTCATTGTCACTAGCAATGTGTAGCAAAGTGGAGCCCAAGTTTTTTATAATCTGAGTTTACGAGCTACTACGCGTAAAAAATCATTTATTTAGAATTACCACTTACAATATTTACCATCTATCATTACCAAAGTTCACAGGTGAGCATTACAAATTGCAACAAATCCTAGCAAGTTATCCCTTGATTCTTAAGGTTCGTAACCATAATCCTCAAGAACTCAATGAAATGTTATGATATATTACCACAAATCAAAAAACATAACCATTATATAAAACCAATTTCATTCATGAAAACAGTTGGTTCTTTGAAGTTTTTGAAATAACCTTCTTTGATTAAAAAAAAATCCGAGCTTGGACATTCTCTTACTCTGAAATATTTGAGAAATTGGAACATGAGGTTATTAAAAAACTCAAATACCCACCCAAAACTTTTGAACATACCACCTTATACGGGTATCAAATTTTTTGAATTAGAATCATACCAGCCTGTTACTCATATTGGATCTTTTTAAAACTCGTAATGGCTTGGACTTGGTATCAGGGTGCAAGGCTGATTTAGGGCAGGTATGTGACGGGTGTATATATATATATGATATTGAGATCAACATAACCTCAATATTCAACTGGTGTTACCTCAAGCCCCTAGTACATAGGTATTGGTATGTCTCATGTTATATTAGGCCTGCTTTAGACTAGGAGTTGGGGTCGAAATATTTTGCAGCCAAGAATGAGAAATTTGAGCACTTCTTGGCTCATAATTTGGCCCCAAGTTACTAATAAAATGTTATTTGTTTGAGGGCCAATGAGTTCGTTTCTAACCATTATGGCCCAAAAGTAGGGACTAAGGATTTAACCTCTCATATGCTTTTCATTATTATTTTCTCAGTACCATTTTTCTTCTCATCTTTGCTTCTGTTCTTGAGCTAAACCTTAAAAGTTAGACCACCATGGATGAGTATAGACACAAGATTCCTCCAATTCTTGTGTTTTTCATGGCCATTTCCTAAGTAGAAAAAAAATAGAAACCTCCCTCCATCATTCACAAACAAGCATAGTAGCTCAACAAGAGAAGAAAAAAAATGAAGAAAGATGAAATGAAATATATATATATATAGGGTTTGATTTATTTTGGTCTTAAAGTGTGGATTTTATCAAAATAACAATATTTTATTTCAGCAACATTGATCCCAAGGGTTGCACATGGCCTCCCACATTGATAGGTATCCCTTTTCTGCCTCGGGGCCTAGTAAGGGCCACGAAAATGATAAATTAAAAAAAAAAAAATTCTTTTTCACCCTTGACTCCTAGTGTAAAGCCCTGGGGCTCATTTCAGTGATTGCACCAATAGGAATGCTTGATTTGAGTACAACCTTGGGCTCGACTCCTAATGTAAAGTGGGCCTTAGTCTGGGTTGGTTTTTTGATACCAGGACCAGTACCAATCCATAGACTAGGGTTCCAGTCTGGTACCCACCCAACACTGGTTATTACTGGTGTTGGGTGGTTCTTACTTTTATAAAAAAAGCCTACTGTTGCATTTTCAGAAAATAAATTAAAAATTTTCTTAGTTTTGCTTCTGGTTCCAAACATAAATGGAACTAGGAACCTGGTTTTGGGTCCAGGTTTTTTTAATAAAAATTAATTTAGAGTGATTTTAATTTTCAAATTTCTGAACTTGGCAATCATGCCCAAGAGGGCTTAGCCATATTTGGCTAGAGGGGGAAGTAGAAAGCTTCACAATTCCTCCTATAATTTGGCTTACTTGTTGGAACCTATTCTGTAAATAAGAGGAGCTTAGATTTTGTTTCCTCGTAATGTGGCGACTTGGGCCCAATTTTTCCTAAAAAAATCCATTTGAACCTTCTTCGACTTCCGTTTTTTTTTTTTCCTCGCCAGGTTGCCAAAATTCGCCAAAAAAGGAAAAACACTGCACCCAATGTGCTGAAATATCATTTCCTGTTGATATTTCGGGCAACGACACAAAAGCCTAATTCGGGTTTTCTCTTTCCCTTTGTTGTCTCGAGAAGGTTTCGCATTTTCTCGCCGGCCGTGCTTTGGAGACGCGAGAGGCAAGCGGAGAAGTGTTGTTGCGCACAGAACCGGGAGGGCCAACAAGACGTAGTCACCTACCTGTAAGCTTTTTGGGAAATCTGTTGAATTCATTTCATCTTATGAACTGTTTCTGATTCGGTGCAGGAGGAAGAGAAGAGATTGGCTTTCCAAGACCTTTTTGTTTTCCTAACTTTGAGACAGACCTTGAAGTTTATAGAACTAATCTCGTCGCAATAGGCTGAATGTAGGTTCCTTCCCCTTGTTTACAACAGGGTTTTAGAAGTTCAGGAATGTTGTGGATTAGACTGACTTGAGGTTTGGTTGTAGCAGACTGAATGTGCCATCGTTTCTCAGCAAGTTTATGAAGAGGTGGAAATTAGGGTTCGTAAATTAGGGTTTAGAGATTGCGTGTTGCTTGTTGCAATACGCTTCTGGATGAGCGAAATCTCTTCGTCAAGAGCTATGGCTACGCCGTTGATAGCGGGGATAGCAGTGGCAGTGACAGCCTTGGCAGGTAAGTACGGGATAGAAGCATGGCAGGCATTCAAGACCCGTCAAGCAGTGCCAACAGTGAGGAAGTACTACGAGGGTGGATTCCAAGCTGTGATGACCAGGAGGGAAGCTGCTCGCATTCTTGGAGTGAGGGAAAGTGTAGCACAGGACAAAGTGAAGGAAGCTCATCGGCGCGTGATGCAAGCAAATCATCCTGATGCAGGTGGGAGTGATTACTTAGCTTCCAAGATTAATGAGGCCAAGGATCACTTGCTTGGTCAATCTCGTGGCAGCGGCTCTGCTTTCTGAACTGTCCATGGTGTCAAACATACATACCACTTTCTGCATCAACTGGAATTTCAACGGAATCCAACTTTGGGAGTTCAATGGCCTGTTTATCTCTGTAGCTCTGGATTCTGCTGATCTGCTGGTCCTTGCTCAGAGCTTCAAAGCACAGACAGCTGGAGGTTTTATGCAGTATTACAAGCTTGTATGGTGCTTGACCCAGGGTTTCAATTCTTAGAAGTCAGATCCCAAGATTTAGTGAACCTGATTTCCTGTTCACCTTCCTAATTATGAACTCTGAATGTAGTAAAACTTTGTTCATTTCTAATGATGTGAACATAGGTGCAATTACTTCAACCATACTTCAAGTATGGAATCCAAAAACCCAAATGTCTTGTTCTCCTTCTAGACTTTTGGTAATTGGGTCTTCGTATTTTGCTGGTTTTCCAGGTGGATATGTTCGGGGGTTTGTCAAAGGCAGGGATGCTTCTTCAAAAGACTACCTGTTTCAAAATTTTGAGTATTTGGACTTGAAGAGAAAGCACGTAAAACTAACACTTCAGTAGAAATTCTTGCTCCATGTTTTCCATCTTGAAATAGTGGGACATTGGTGTTTTGCAACATGCAAAGACTCTTTTTGCATGTTGCGTATTACATTGCCCTAGACTGGTCCCCTCCACTAAATCAAATAAGTTGTTAAGTGTTCATTATGGCAGATGTGTAGATTAGAGATACTTATTTGACCAAAGGCACATCTGGATCACAGAATTGCTGGGCAATCCACCATCATTGCTGGTCATCCTTGGACCATAGGTTTTTTTCATTAAGTCACCCTGTATCAATGACCAGCAATGAGTTATTTGACTCTGCAATCAAGGCCAGATTCCACAATGGTCTCTCCAGTGCCTTGTCATTTTCCTGCACTTCCAGAGCTTCTACTTTTGCCTGTGCATACCTCCATGGTCTCCCCAATCTCTCTATATAAGCTCACCCTGCAGGTGATGATCAAGTTTTTAACCATCTGTATATCAGGATCTACATGAGTCCATTAACTGGTGCTGCAGGCCACACTGAGAAGTGTTATTGTGTTGGTGTGCTATGGTGAATATTACATGTTTTCTCCAGCTGTATGCAGTCTCTGGGAAGCAGAAAGGAGGTTTCTCGGTGGCAGGCCACAATCTCTCTTGCAGCATTGTGGAATTCCTGATGCTTACCATGTAGATGGGGCTAAGATGACCATTGAGTGGATTCTCTTCAACACCTCTGATCCACATCCCTTCTACAACTTCCACTGCTAGTGGATTCAGGAGCTTTATTGCTAAGAAACCTTTTTAGGAGCTTTTATTCTGCTGATCACTGTTTTTCTATCTGTATTCACTTCTTTGCAAGCCATATGCGTGTTGTGAGCACAAAACAGCTGGTATGTCTCAAACTTGCCTTACAATTTGTGTGTATAAGCTATAGATCTCTTGCATACCAATGGGACTGACTTCAAAGTTCAAATGGATCATTGTTGCTCTAAACTTGCGTTTCTTTATTTTTCTGATCCTCTTTTCTGGTTTGGTGTTTCTCTTTTTCTTCTGTTTTTTGTTCCTCTTTCTTCTTGGATTTTGTGGTCTTCTCCTTCTCTTTCAGGTTTTCTGGTGCTAACCAGCATCATTGCTAACTCTTTCCCTCTACTGCCACTCTTGTGACAGAAACTTAGTACAGTAGTTATGTATGACATTGACCTCCACCTACTGTCAGGAGCTGATGAAGTCTGGGCAAGTTATGCTAGCTAATCACTACCATCTATCTTGCTGTGGAAGGTCTCTGAAAGTGGGTATAACTGTTGCTGTTTTTCAATACACTCCTCAGTTTTTCTTTTCATTTCATATGTTTTGTTGTTTGTTTGTTTTGTTCTTCTGTTCTTTAGGGTTGGGTTTCCTTTTTTTCCATTCCGTATGTTCTGTTATTTGTTTGTTTTCTCTTTTGTGTTCTTTAGGGTTTAGTTTCCTCCTTTTTTATTTTCATATGTTTTGTTGTTTGTGTTTTCTGTGTTTTCTCTTCTTTAGGGGATTGTTTCATGTTTTTTCAAGTTTGCTGGTATGTGTCAGATCTGAAAGAAACTGGATACATTAGCTATGCATAACCTTAGTATCTAGTCATCTCTCTATTTTGAATAAGTTGACTTAAATTACAGGTATGGAGAAACTCTCAGCATTTCTGAAGATATTTGTTTCCACTACCATGGCCATAAGAGATATATCATAACTGGATTGACCTCAAGTGGTTGCATTCTCAAGTGCATTTTCTTTGCTTTCCATTTATTTCCCTTGCTACTGTTCCAAGTATAATACTCCCTGCCAATTCTTAATTCCAGTGATGAGAATTTCAAGGAACTGGTATATGGGTGATTTTCTATAATCTTTTGTAGGTTCCTTACTAATTTTTCATAATCCTTTGTATTTTTGTCCCTGGACAATTTCAGAAACATTTTCAAGTATAATTAGCTCATTTCCAAATGTAACTACTTCACACTACTTTTCTAATAACTATCTCTTATATAACTAACATGGATATGGAAAGACAAATTAAATTTTACGTTGACATAAATAATGATGAATTATTGATAATCATATTGAAACATAATAAGAAGGAAAATTGTCATTGGTAGTGTGTAGGAACATGGAGCCCAAGTATCATTTGTGGTAAAGGATTATTTGTTTGGGAGTATTATCTTAATGGTTCATAGCTTTTGGTGTGTTATATCACCCAATTATTTAATTACACATATTTAGAATACCCCACAATTTGTTGGAATCAATCTCCTAGAATGATTTCTAGATTTCCATTTCATTTTTAAATAAATAATTTGGTTCAAACTTTGAAAACAAAATTTGATTAGGTTGGGGGATTAAACTAGTTTGTTTGAAAGATGAAAGAGGTAAGTACAAAACACTACTATTTGAAACATTTACCTTGGGTTGATATTAGTCATCCAATTTTGTAATGGTGACAAAGACCAATAATTTCTTTAAACGTATTGGTCTCTTCTAAACCCTCAAAAAAATTTATTTTTGTGCATAACATTATTATAACTTAAACCATCATAAATCCTTCCAATCATACTATCCATCAAACTTATTTTATTTTACTTATGATAACTAGCATATTTAGGACAAAACAATACCCCAAGGCCCGTGTTAATTTATAAACTTTAACTAATATAAACAATATCCTTCATTTAATCCAATACTTTTGTGATTTTTACCTTGCAAACACAAATAGGACCATGTGTTTGGTCTCTTGTAAGTTATCTAATACACACTTTGTGTCCCCCAAGGAACTATGCTTTCTCATAGCATAAATTTTGTTTGTTGTTCAATTTACAATTGCATCTATTTTAGTCATCAATTCAAAATAATTTAACTATTTCAAGCATTTGGGATTCAATTTCACCATTCAAGTGCTTATTGGCATGTTGGATGTTACCTTTAGTAATTCAAGGTTTATTGGCAATCAATTATTGACCATGTGAGAACTAAATGGACAAATCTTCAAGGAGGAAATGAGGTTTGCATTCTTCTTATTGTGACAATCCAAAAATATTCTTAACCACTTACCAAATATGCATTCAACCACATTTAGTTGACAAATAAATTTGTTTCCTTTTGACAAATAGGTGATTCTCATTTTCAAAGATAAACCCCATCCTTGTAAGTTGCAAATTTTGTTGTTATTATATATTCTAAATTACATACTTATTGATTAAGATTTTTTTTTTCATGTTTAATAAAAAGAAAGTAACAATTTAAAGAAAAAAGAAAATGATGTCAATGTTGCAACCTTTAACTTGCGCTTGCAACCACCTCCTAACAATAATAAGATATGTTCTTGGGATAAAGCTAAGTTGAAGGCTTGATAATGAACTACATAAGTGCAACACCCAATCTCTAACACATAAGGAAAATGCAACACCCACCATGACAAAGTGGAAGCATTTGGAGTCAATCAAGAATTCCCATATGAATTTCCCCTTGTAGAATTGAAATTTTTTAATAATATCAAATGTTCAAAATAAGGTTTAAAGAATCAAATTTTGTCCAAATTGAATGATTTTCATATTGTTGGAAACGTCTTAAGAAAATTTATAAGGTAGTAGTGGACCTTTTCATTAAAAGCTATGAAAGTTTGAAAAGTCAAAACACAATTTACCAAAAAAAGGTCTTAATCATTAAAATGTCAATATGGAAGGGCAAATGTTGATTAACATAAAGATTGGAAGCTATCGATGAGAGCTACAAGATGGAGTAATTGCATATTTAATTTAGTTAATTCAAAGGAATTGCAATTCTCCAAAGTTAATCTCCCAATTTCAAAGATGAAAATTGGAAATCTCATGAATTTCAACCATTTCAATGTAGTCCATGTGAGGAATTATAAAATACAATGGAGGGGAAATAACATGTCTTGTAGTGATGAAGTGTGCATGAACTTGTGATGAGTTAGTGGCCCATTTTTTGTTATAATATCATGTAATGCTATCTTTGTTTGTTTAATTGAAGTGAATGAAAAAATGTCTCTTGTTCTATTCATTTTGAAGACAATTGAAAATAGTTTTAAATACACCTTAAGTTCCAAATTCAAATACTACATGATTGAAATTTGCCATTGATACCACTTGACAAGCTAAATGGTGCATCAATCACAAGACCAATATTAACCGTTGGGGACTAAACTTCAATAACCAATAAAAATCAAATGAATATTGTTTAAAGGTTTAATTCTTTATTTTTATTTCTTGGTAATTCCATAAAGATTAACCATATAAAAACTTTAAGAGGAATATATAACCTTGTAACACCAATTATATTGAAAATCATTTGTTCAATTCACCACATTATAAGGTTTAGATGGGACGACCATTATTTTAGCCCAAATAGTGCCACACAAAAGTTAACAAACATTGAAGTTAATTCAACACCTTCCAAATCACCCTAAAAGATTTGCAAATTCCATTTATGATGAGACAAGATTAATGTCAACACTTATGGAAATCATCATTTCAAGGGGAAATAGTGTCATACAAGACATCTAATGACACCAACATAGATTGTGGAATGTTCACAAAACTTTAAAACAATTGTATAGGGTATAAAATAATTCATATTGATATGTAACTCATGTAGTTTAATCATCATTCATGGATGCAAACATTCATTTTTCAACTTTTGTGCATGAAATTCATCCATCCTCAATAATGGATGAATTTTGTCCACCATTATCCATTTTTGTCCATAATGGTTATTCTAGAAATTGTGCAATATCATTACTTGGACAATGAACCATATGCATGGCTTAATGAAATTTTCATGGCATAATTTCCTATACAACTATAAAATATGTAAGACAATAAAATAATTTGTAAAGTCCACGAATTAAGGGACAAGATTGACTAGTTTAAAAAAATAAGTGGTGAGAGATGTAACAAGGGATGGAAGTAAATTACTAATGAAAATAACAATGTGTAAAACTAGTTTTTGAACCAAAATTAGTGCAAAAATTAATGCCTTATCTCGCATGTTCATCATTTTCACATGAAGGACACAATGCACAAACTATGGAAATGAAAAAATTCATCACATTTCAAATGTTGCAAAGTGAAGAGAATGGAAGACAAATGATAATACAAGGTCAAGGTGAAAACACATTACAGGTGAATCAATTATCACCAAAAAAGATGTATAACTAGTATCATAGTACGCAATAAGTTTAAATTTTGATGACATCATTTGACAATCCTATACATAAGCAAAAAGCCCTAGAATGTGCACAACAACATTTTGGGATTCAAATTTCAATTTAAATCAAAATTAATTTTGATCCAAATGGTTAGATGAAGAGGATTGAATAAAATCAATGTCCACAACATATATAATGTGCAATTTTTTGTTAGCCATAGGGCTTCATGTTTGTGGTTCATAAAACATTACTAAATTAAAAAAAATTGAAAAATAATGCAATGCCCAGTTATAAAATATTTTTATCTTTCATTTGGTATTGGTTTTTTAAAATAAATACATAAAATATTTTGCTTTTATTGTTGATAAAAATGAAAAAAACACATATTTTCAATGAATTTTCAACCAAAATTTTAAAACTTCCAAATAGCCCTAGATTCAATTGATGTATATCAATAATAGTGAGCACAAAAAAATTCACCAAAAAATTCCACCCACAACCCTAGTTTTGAAGTATGTATGCAATTTTTCATATTCCATGATGAATATTATTTTGTCAAAAATTTCGTTTCTTGTGAAGTTTTTTACAAGTATCAATCCATAAGGGTGTAGAAATGAAAGATGAAATGAATAGACTAGAAACAAAGATGAGGTTTTCATTCTAGCTTTGTGAAAGTTGAAGGTATATCCTTAGGAAGTTTTCCTTGTAATAAGCAATGAACACAAAATGTGATTGTGGAAATGTCAACATTAACAAAATGTGGAGGGGTGTGTGACGCGCTCCCAAGTCCCTAGTTAGCCCCAAGTTGGGGCTAAATTACTCAAGTTATGGAATTATGGGGGACTCGGGGCACATTCCTAGCTCTCAACACTAAAAGGGGTAGAAGGGTGTGCTAGAGCTCTGGGATGGGACTAGGACGAAGTGACAAACTATTCACTTACTCGAATCTGCATCACACCAACCAACAAGTTGGTTAGTTCACATTCTAGAACATTATTAGTGTTAGGACAAGCCACGGGCAACCCTGGACTCACTTGACTCACCACGGCCCGGACTTGGGGGAAGCCACCACCTTCCCCCATATAATATTCTTTGTGCATCTCCACCACACTTGCATCTGAATGGCACTTTTTCCCGGGACTCCCAAAGTGGAGTCTCGAAACTATCCCGGTTTGGACTCCCGGGACTTTGGACGTTCATAACTTGTCGTTCCGACCTCCAATTGGGACGAGGTCTCAAGCAAACCCGTAGTTCTCCTTGAGAGCTTTCCAACGGTGTGTCACATTCCACTTGCACACACCAGGATCGGGTCAATTCCCAACATTTAATGGTCGGGAGTCAAACTGCCAATTTAACTCCCAACCCTTCTTTCAACCATAACTTGTGCTGCAAATGTCCAAATGGCTCATGCAAGGCCATTTTCGACATCTACATTTCAAGAAGTTTCCAACGATATAAAGAACACCTCAATGCAAAGTTTTTTGACCCCTACAATCACATTCTGAGTTTTCGAGAATCTTGGAGGACTCCCAAGTCCCATTTTCGGGGGTGTGAGTGGCGACTTCACACTTCCTTCAAAGTGGGGTTGCGACAGTGTGGATGTGAGTAGGGTGTGGGAAAAAATGGGTGTGAACAAGGTGTGGAAATTTTTGTGAAAGATCAGCATTCTAAAATTGAACTATGAAATTGTAATTTGTGGAACTTCCTTGCATTTGTTTTAAGAAATAATAAAATGTGTGTAATATTTTTAAGTGTTTTCTTAATATCAAAGGTGAGGATTAAGGTTCACTCACAAGCTTTCTATTCTCCAAGCACCATAAATATGAGCTCTATTATACAAACTCCAACAAAAATTTAAGGAAATCATTTTTTGTATATTTTAGGAATTACCTAAGATAAAAAGGTGTTTTTGAAATTTTTATGAAATAATGAAATATTTTAAATGTATTCTAGGTATTTTTAAAATGTTCCAGGTATAATCTAAATATATTTTTATAATGAACATCCTATTTACATTGAAATAAATTATAACTTATTATTTTTACAATAAATTGTACCCTATGTTTTTTGCACATTAAATTTGGAATACAATGGAAGTGATTTCCGCAAGAACAAAAGGCAACAAAAAAAATTCAATTGCCATTTGTTAGACCTAAACCTCTTGTTGGCTTTCATTTTATGCTTGTGGTTTGCTTTCATTTTCTATAGGCAGTTTTTTAACCTTGTTCAAAAACAAACTTATGCATGGTAAAGAAAAATTACACCAAATTTTTCCTTCAAATTTGACATTTCCATCAGAACCTTTAACTTGAAAATCTCAAGATGTGGTAAGGCACAATCAAATGCTTATAATTCAACTTGTAAACACTTTGTTGCTTCCTTTATCATGTGCCTTCATTGAGTAAGCAAGGTGTGGTTTATGTTTGCAGGCATTATGTTTTGGAATGCATTGGAAATTACACAAATTGATCATAGATCCAACCTCCATAACATTACAATTCATGGCTTGAAAAAATGATCTTTTCAAGAACACACCAAGTTTGGAATAATTTTCTTGAAATGATGTTTACATCCAAACAAATTAAATGCATATGATTTCGACACCCAATCATACAAGGATTGTAGCTTGGAATTGGAAGCCCCTAAGTAAAATAAAACCTTTGGTGGCAATTTTGTGTTTATTTAAACATGGGGGCATTTGGTTAACTAATTATTTGGACAAAGGTTTTATAATGCTTCTTTGGACCTTCGTATGAATTTTAATTACCATTTGGACATGTAGAGGTTTTTATTTTAATGATTTGTATTGTAAAAATTTGCATATTGGGTATGTCTTCCAATTGAAATGAAATTTTGGGTCGATCCTACACATTAAATTTTGGATATAATATTTGTTTTTGAAGTTGCCATTTATATCTTTCAACTTGGGAAAAGTTTGTACCTTTCTATAATGGGCTTGGAAACATTGATAAACCTTTCATTTCCCACCCATGGTAGTTATAGATTTGGAAAATTTTCCTATGAATTTATTTGGATTTGGAAACATGCCAAATTTCTTGAATTTTTTTTTTGGCCTTGAAAAATAAAGGGTTGGTATGACGTAGTTAAGGTGTGTTGTAATTTTTGAATGCAAAATTTGAAAAAATGGAGGTATATGATGACCTTGTTTAGGTTTGTGTCATGGGCATGAAAATTACCAAAACAAACAACAAAAGGATGGTTTAAATTTAAATCCAAAACATGAAATAATGGGACCAAGACAAAAACTCAAAGGTTAAAACCAAGAATATGAAGCGTGCAAAACCAAAGTACAAATAAATCTTCATTATAATGAAGTAAACAAATGTAAACACAAAAAAAAATACAACAAGGTAATAAATAAGATTGTATTTCAATTAGTGTTGAACAAATTGAAGGTAATTGGGGGGTCCTACCTCTATTTATAACCCCCTGGGGACCTAGTTCAAGGAAGCTTCCATGGAGGTTTCCAATGTGCCCATTAACTAAAAAAGTTTCTTAAGAAATTTTCTATCTACAAATGAACATGAGTTAATTACAACTTAATTATGTATGAACTATGAATTAACTACAAATTAATTGTGAGTAACATATGAATCAACTATGAATCAATTAAAATTTAACTAAATAATACACTAAAAATGAATTGTAAATGAACAATGAATTAATTATAATCGAATTGAAAATTAATTAAAAGTGAATTGGGAATTAATTGAATGTTATAAATGAACTCCATCCATCATGTGAAAATGGTGTATGTAATAGTTTGTATAAACCAAATTCACTTCTATTTGGACCTTTAAATCGAAGATATGGAAAATGGAGGTCTACCTTCAAGAATTAATGTTTATACATGTTATTTGAGTTATGTTTGAACTTTTGGTGATCTTTATTTGTGCTTAGAGGTTTGTTATGACTCATTAAGGTCCATTATTTAACTAATTCACTTATGTTTGGATTATTTTAAGTATGATTGGATTTAATTCAAGTTTATTTAAAGTAAATTAAGTATATTGGGAGTTGATTTAAACTTTTAAAAAGTAAATTCGCCTTTATTTGGATTAATTTAGGTTTTTTGGGACTTAATTCAAGTATGTTTAAATTTATTCATGTATGTGAGGACTTAACTTAAGTGTGTTTGGATTAATTCAAGTGTGTTGGGATTTAATTCAGCTTTATTTAAATTGAAATCAATTATATTATGATTAATTTAGGTATGTTGGAAATTAATTTTAAAAAATTTCAATTCATTAGCGTTTGTTCATACTTGATTCGAGTTGTTTGAACCTAATTCACCTTTGTTTAGACCTATGTCTCCTTTGTTTGGATGAAATTCAAATATGTTTTGATATAATCACCTTTACTAAGACCTTATCACCTTTGTAAACCTTTATCAAGGACTATTCCAAGCTTTAGAGGTCTAATTACACCTATTTCAAGTTGTAAACCTATTGATCAGTCCCATTGATGAAGTTGATATAGTCTTGGAACTTTAGGATGTGGTATTAAGGGTAACTCATTCCTCAATAATAAATCATTGGATCTCATCACATATTGCTTCATCAATGCAAGATGCAATGAAAATTGCATCATTGCATATTGCATTCTTGTAGTTCCATTAGAATGTGTTATACATGACTACATTGTCGTGTTTTATGTGCATGATGAATTATAGTAGTCATTATTTTGGGCTCAATTTATTGGTTGCCTTATCACAATGTGAGTTTCATTATTGGATCATGCATAAGCTTTATAGATGATGGGGAGCCCTATGCAACCAATTCATCAAATTTTGACAAACAAAAGTTTGTTAAGTTTTGAACAAGCTTGGAGTTGTTTGCATTGTGGCAAACACATCTCAAACACCTAGATCTTGATTGACCAATTGCTAAACACTTGACTACAACTCATTCACACTAAACATCTCAAATGTGATAGCATTCACAATGGTAGTTGTAAACACAATATGATGTTATTTGTGTGTTTTTGGAAAATCTTTTTGTCAATATTCAAAGAGGAGCAATTGAAATCACCCATGTTCAAAAAGGCATCACTGTTAAAAGAAACGATGAAACACATGAAAAACCATATAAGGAACCTTAAAATAAATCGTAAAACAAGCCCTAAAAGAAATATTTTTAAAAACCTAAAGGAAACTCCCTAAAAAACCTAAAAAGACCTTTTAAAAAATCTTTTAAAAACCCTAAAAGAAACTTTTAAAAGCCTAAAACAAGCTATGAGAGAAACCTTAAAAATAACAAGAATTGATAATTCTTGGAAAGAAAAACCCAAAGAAATATTTTTGACTTGTCTTTTTTTGATTTGGCCAAAATCAGAGAAGGTCTCATAAATGAATGTCATAAGATGAGTGATTTTAAAAGAAAAAAATTAGAACAACCTCAAGTGAATGAGAAAAAAAATGAAAGTTGCATTAATGAAAATGAAAAAATGAAAAAAAAATGAGAAGTGGAAGAGCCCACTTATATAGTTTCATGTCTAAAAACCTTTAAAAAGTCATCCTACGTAGTTCATAGAGAAAAACCTAAAATCATTATCTAATGAAAACGAATAAAATGCCCAAAAGTGCAAACTTAAAAAGTCCTTCAAGTAGAAACCTAAAAAAAAAGGCCAAGAAAAGTTTCAATTTTTTTTCATCCCTTACTTTCATCATTAATCTTTAATGTCATGATTTCATCCTCAATTATAGGGACATCATAAGTAATCAAACATAGGGATGAAATTTGGTAGGGCTTAACAAAAACTATAATTTAAAATCTTTATTTTGTTAAACACCAATATGAGGTACTATTTTATAACATAATTTTGGTCACTATGTTTCAAGTTTCAAGTATGGGTACAATTCCATTTGAAAACAATTTTACACATTTCATGTCATCATTCATGTTCATATTTATACACAATGTTAGGATTATGTTTAAGCCTAGTTTGTTATAAGTAACCAATGTGGCATGATAATTTTTGTTTGCCATAGTTTTTGCACTTTTGACAAAACATGGGAATTGAAATGAAGCTACTATTTCAAGGTTTAATGTTTTAAAAATAGAACTAGATGCACAACATTGCAAGATTAGATAACAAACTAATAATAAACAAACAATAAACTAATACATGTTCATTCTTGCTTTCATACCTTTTTTTCCCTTCTTTTATGCATTCATGCAACAATTGCTTATCGAGGTCCATATGTATTATTTTGCAGGCTAAAATTCAATCTTCATCAAGGATCATGATTTACAATCATCATATATAGTTACTTCACAAGGAGGTCATCTCATTGTTCTTATAACCAAAAAAATAGTTGGTGTATGCAAGTGTCCTCTTTGACCTATTCCTCACCTCTAGTTTTTGAATTATCACATCTACCAAAAGATGATTTCACAAAACACACTCCCCTTTTTAAAATACATGGTTCCTTATCTAATACATAATTATTTTCAAATCATTATTTTTGTTTTTTTTTAGTCCTATTACAAGGCACGTTAATAGATAGGTTGTTTTGAATCTATGCCACCTAACCATTGTTCCAAATCATGCATAGGCCCATGTATAGGCCATCGTTTGGAAATTTTGATTCACCCCATTTGGCTCACCCAAATTGCCCAAAGGTATTGCACTAAGCACAATGGCTTGTACCTAACTTGTTCCATAATATGTAAAGATTTGCATTGATTGCCATAGTGTAATTGGAAGGATTTTACCCAATGCGATTTTTCCTTTGCAAGGCATTTCAAAAAGTGGAATGATTGTTAAACTTTTGAAACCTCATGATTGCATCATGAACAAGGAATGAAAAATGGAAATCAAATATGATTACAAAACAAGATTATATACGTGTTGTAATCACTACATAGTTTATCATTCAAAAGGTAGATTAATGATGCTAGAAGCTTAGATGAATCAAAACTTTCCAAATTCATTCTCATTGAACATCAATAGACCTCTTCATGGCATTATTTCACCCAAATCCCTTCTCAACAACCTAAAAGCTTGCACAAGGTAAGAATTGCAACTCATTCCCTTATCTGATAATTGTATAATTTTCAATTTTTGCTCACTACCTAGTTCAAATCCAATTGTAGTTCTCATGTCATTGTGCCCACAAAAGTATTCACTCCCATCCCACCACAAAACTCATTCCCCATAAGTAGACATCTCAAGCACCATCTTTCTTGAGATAATCCCAAGTTATGATGTCAAGTTTAAAGAGGTCCTCTCTTTTCCTTATTTGATATGCTTCTTGTGACAAGAAAGGGTTTAGAAACTTGATGTTACCCTTGTGGTTCACCTTCTTGGGTGGTTCATTTGTTTTCTTGGACATGGGTCCTTCCATTTTGTTTCTTGTTTTCCCTTTTTCCGGGTGCTTTAGTCAATTTATGGTTTGGTTTCATCATTTAGGGTCTTCGGAGAGGAGGCTTCACGTTCTTAGAACCACCATTGGAACTTAATTGAAGAATCAATCTGTTTTCAAAATGAAATTAGAACCTAAACTAAGGGTTGCTTCCCTCTTTAGAAAAGGTTGAGAGTCTTGAAACATTTTATTGAAAAAAAAAAACACTTTGTCCTAACATTTTAGAAAAAAATTACATTTAATTGGTTGTACATAATTAATATTGAATAATCTTTATCTTGGAGTGTGTGCACAAGTTGAACAAACTTATTATTTATTTTTAAAATTTTAATTGCATGTCAAGGAGATGGACCTTGTCTTAACTGGAACCAGTTCTAAATTTTTTGAGAAAAACATCTGAATCAAAAATAATTTTTTTATTTTAATGAAGTAATCTCAAAACCAATGGACTGAAGGTTCCATAAAAACAAAAAACAAAATTAGAGCCGAGATTAAAGGTTCCTTTTGAAATCAAGAACTGGACAACACTGGTCCAAATGGGGTGTCAGCAAAGAAGACAAAACACTGTCTGTGAGCTCAGCTCCCCAGTTCAGCAGGTGTCGCCACTGGAAGACTGTCTCTTGAAAGCTGACGACTGGCGTATGGACATCATCCCAGGACAAGAGAAAAGGTCATTATACAATTAAGCAGATCAAGATGCTAATTAGAATTGTTAGAGTTGTTGGCCACCTCTCTCCACTGGGACCCATTGCAGACCTTCTTCTTCCCTAGTCCCATTGTTGTGAGCCTCTCTCACTTATATGGCAGCACACCATTGGACATTAGCTCAAGAGTCAAGTGTATTTGAAGGGACCATTGCATTCAACATTGTGCCTACTCCTTACTAAGAGAGGGGTCTTTTACCTACTTGAAGTAGATGTAAGATCCTTCTTTCTTTTCAGGAGTAGGCATAGGAATGCTTCAGCTCCTACACATGGTAGGCTCCTTTTGTTTAGGAGGTTAACCCTCTCCTCATACTTTACCTCGGGTAAAGCCCATCCATGTCCATGGGCAGGCACATTCCCCAAAATGCACAAGTTGGGAATGTGCCCACCCTGGTGGGGCTTTACCTTACACTTTGATGAATTTTCTCACGACTGATGTGTTACATGTGGTTTGATGCAGTTGATTAATGAAGTTACATGTCATAGGGCCAACTCTTTTGGCACCTAAACTCTTTGCACAAGTGCGTACTCTTTTGATAAAACCAGGCATTTCCTTTCAATTTTTCCTGTTGTTTTTTGTTGTAACAATTTATGGCAATAGTTTGTTGTTGTAATAATTTATGGCAATAGTTTCTTGTTGTAACAATTTATGGGCAATAACATTTGTGTAAGTTTTTGCATCATGTACCATATATATCACTGTTAGTTGTATCCATTGTAGCTGTCTGTGTGATAGTTTAGTGCTTAACTCAGTTAAGCAGTCCCACCTAGCATTAGCATAATAATTCACACAGAGCTTTTGGGCCCATTACACAGCCTGAAAAGCGGCTATTAAAAAGCCTGAAAAGGTGTCCAAAAATACACTCAAAAAAATCAGGAAACACACAAATTACAACAATACACAAGTTTCCTGACTCCTGACTCCTGACCAGTGTTGGGCGGGTATTTGATTAGCTTAGTGATTCCCAGTTCCCTCGCTGTATTTGCTAATCAGAGATCCGCCGGTTCCAATTCTGGGGAGAAAATCGGAACAAAAGAACCGTCGGTCCAAACCCCCCTTTTTCCTCAAAGAACCGGAATTTTCCATGAAAGAACAGACAGTGAGGAACCGGCGATTATTTGAAAATATCAAAAGTCCTCATGATCCATGGTTTACCATAGGCAGGCTTCCACACTACTTATATAACTTTCAAAAATGTTGAAAAATTCCCCGAAATTTTTTCAATGGACAAAATTTTGACAAGGAAAATCCTGAATCTTTGGGAATATTGTATTTGTTGAAATGTAATTCTCAAAATTATATCATTTATTCCACAGACATGTGTCGAAGTTGCCAAGGTAAAACTACAGCTGCATACCAGGGAAATATACCCGTCAGCTCTCTTTTCCTGCCGATATGATACCCGCCCAGTACTGGTCCCGAGACTCCTGACTCCTGACAACCTTCGGCGCTTGAGACTTGTGTTTTTCAACGACGTTTTCTTCAACGCTTCTTGTGGGTTTCTTCTTCGCTTGCGTTTTTGTTTTGTGGGTTTCTTGGTTCTTCTTCGTTGCCGGCGTCAGCTTTCTGCATGACCGTCGAACGTGAGCGCGGGTAACACACGTTGTAGCGGACAAGCATAAGCGTGAAGAGAGAATCGTTTGTTTTGTGAAAACAAACGATTGCCGGGTTTACTAGTGAAAACCCGTTGGGGTGATCGATATTCAAACAAGCGGAATTTCAGCGCGAGTGTGTAATCAACAAGCTCAGACTTTCCTTTGAAGGGTTAGTTCTGTTTTTCTCTTCTTCTTCTTATTCTCTCAGCTGAGCATCCTCGAACCTTTGCATATTCCTGTTTTGATTTTTTTTTTTTTTTGGCCCCCTCACTCCCCTTCCTGTTCCAACTTTCGGGAGTATTTCTGTTTTAGAAAATATTTTACAGGGTTTTATTAGGGTTCGGGAAGGGCTTTGAGCATCACAATCCTTAGATATAGAGTTTAGGCTTTTTCAAACCGATTCGTCTCTTGAGAAGTACTTTGGGCCGGGATTCTTCATGTCCCACTTCTTCATTCTGCCTCAGTGGCGGCGTTGCTTCAGACCAGAAGAATAGCCATAGACAAACCCTGTGACCTTGCAAGAATTTTCTTTGGACAAGAGCTCTTAAGAACCCTCAGATGTTACTCCTCAACATATGCTTTCTAGACTGTCAAGGTTAGCGTTTGACAATCAGCAGCTCTATGAAGTAACTAACTACACAGGATGGCAGAAATTCAGCTGAGGACTTTGATCTTGAAGCTCAGTCCCTTGACATCTGTACTGTGTGGAAAACCCCTGATATGTACTTTTTAGGTCAAGGCTATGGTGCTTGCTACTATTAGCTTACATGCAAGCTGCACTGTAAGGTACAAAAGAAGACAGATCTCATGAGGATGGCCAAAAATTCAACAGAGAACTTTGATCTTGAAGCTCACTCCTGCAAAGATCTGTACTGTGCGGAAAATTATGATATATGCTATTTAGTTCAAGGCTATTGTGCTTACTACTATCAGCTTACATGCAAGCTACACTGCAGGGTGGAAAGAAGAGAGGAAGGATGTGGGTTTAGGGTAACTGATTTTGTTGCAGCAGGCTGACTTGACTATACATTTGGATCTGTTGTTTCATGGATTTATGACCCGTTGCAAACTGTCCATAAGTCTTGGTCCTGTTTTTGTTCAGGAAAAGGAAGAGATTTCAACATTTTCAGAACTATTTCAGTTTACAACAGCAGAAAGGATGCCAAAGGAAGCTTGCAGTTCTGGAACGTGCTGTTATCACCATTCTTAGCAGTCTGCTTCAGAGACTTGCAAGGCACCAATATTCTTATGCTCAGAAGTGGTTCCTTGACATCCCAATTGGGGCCTCCTGTGGTGTATGCATGGGGTGTGTATTTCTCCTCCTTGTAACTTTTATTAATGGAAGAGTGGAGGACGCATTCACTTTGATTTTTTGTGGCATCTGGGGATGATGGTATCTCTGCTGGAAAATGTGTAAGCATTTTATATGTAATGGTGGTTTGCAGGTTTCAAAAAGAAGAGGTTCACATGTCTCTTATAAGAAGTTGGTGTGGTATATGTGGGGATTGGGATGGAAATGCATGAATTTGCAACAGAGCAGTGGTTGTGTCGGAGGTTTTGCCAGGCCTCCACCTATAACTGTACCTGAGAAATCTGGACCAAGGAAATACCGGGGATCCAAGCGGCGAGTACGAGGCCATAGTGCTCGCCCTCCTCGGGACTGGTGGACCACAAGCTCCAACGACATGGACAGCAATGGGATGCTCAGTGCTCGTTCGTTTCAGAACTTCCCAATCGGCACCCACTCCATGCATTCCAACAATAACTCCAGCAACTCCACCTTCGAAAATCATGGTCAGCCATTTTCCACCTAATGCACATTGCTGTCATTTGGGCAGACTGTAAATGGGATATTAATCAGTACCCTTAACTGACCAACCTGGATCACAAGAGGGAATGCCTGGGTGAAGAGCACTGAGCACCATTTCCTGTACCTTGACAGCAGTACTTCTTTTGAGCCAGTCAATGAAATGAAGCTTACCCTCCTCAAGCTTGTTGCAGCTTGAATGAGGAAAATGTTGACTTTTGTTATTAGCTATGCCTCTCAGCCAAAATCAAGACTGAGTTTTCCCATTGCTTCTGGAAATGCAACAGAAACTGCCAACAGACAGAGCTTTGTATTTTTTTGCCCTAAGGTTTGAGAAGAAATTTGTATACACATGCACTGTTGGGAGCTGATAGAATCAGTTGGGAGTAATTAGTGAGTCATTGCCATTCCAATGAAAGTAGTGGTCTGATACTTGTGAGTTACAAGGGCACTCATTGTTATTGTCTTTGTTTTTAGTTGGCTAAACTGACACATTGTTTTGTCTTCAGAGTGTTTTTGTGGGTTTTTCTCTGCAATCTCATGGACATTCTTTTGCACTATGTCACTTACATGGCTGTAGAGAGGGTTCCACACTTTGTTTGTGGTGGAAGACATGTATGAGGTTGAAATTTAGCAGCTTGGGGAATTTACCAAGAGTCATGTGCATTTCCTTGTAATCTGGCCCAGAATTCTGATGTGGAAAGATTGGGGTTGAGAAGCTAATGAGGGTGGCCACATATGCAGGGTTGATGTTGTGGAATGAGCAGCGGAGGGAGTGGGTGGGAACTAGGCCTAGGCATCAACCACAAGGATCCCGTGAACCCGTAATAAGGTCAACTCTTCCCCATGCTGTCTGTGGGATGTAAACTTGTTACAGTCCAGCATAATGGGCATAGTGTGCCGGTCTATCCATACAGTTTTGCTGCACAGCAGCTTCACACAAGCTGAAACTGTTGTGACAGAACCTGTGTGGATCAATGCATGTACACTGAACTTTTGAGACTTTACTCTTTGCATTTCACACACTCAGGAGCTTGATTAAATGCCAGATGTTGTGCATTGAGAAGTCTTCTAAGTAGGGAAAGGCTAATTATGGAGTGGCTATGGTGATACAGTTGGAGCACAACATATGAAGATTTGCTTGGCACTAGCCGCCCATTTCCAAAGCCTGTTCGTTTACCGGTACGTGTCTGTCACTCTAACAGAAAATGCTCCTCTCCTAAGTACCTAATCTTTAGCTGGTGAGTGATATTTGCTGAGTACACTCATTGTCATACTAGCCATGGTTCAGTCTCATTTCTTTTAGGTTTGTGAGTCTTGCACCTACCTTTGGTGATTTTCTTTGTGTGCAGGAAATGGTGGACTTTTTAGTTGATGTCTGGGAGCAAGAGGGGTTATATGAGTCACGATAACTGTGAGATTCTCACATGAATTCTTTATGGTTGTCTCTTAATTGACAATCCCTTTCCTAGGGTTGGCTTGGTCACAGACAAAATGGTCCCTGAAAGGGATTGCTGAATGATGTGTCATTCTAGACACATAAATTGGATGGTGAGTTTGTGAGGTGGTCTTATTTGCGTAAGTGGTGCTTCACCGCTGTTGGGAAACAGAGGTTGCTGAATGAAACTGTTCACCTGACATCCACTTCTTGAACTAACTTTGCATTTGCTGGGTGTACTCCCTTATGAACCAAGACACCAAATCTCTGCACCATCCACATTTGACCTTCTGAAAATGTTGTTTGAGAGCAGAACACATGTGATTTGCTTGGTCCTTCTGACAAAATTGCAAATAGATACCATGAAGTGTACATGAGACATACTTTGCAATAGATATATCATAAGTTGATGCAGTTGATACACAATGGTTAGCTTCTAAGTGTTTTTGTGAATTTTTTTCCTGCAATCTGATAGATATGTTTTCTAGTGGCTAAAACAGGTGTACCACATCCAAGCAGTCACAAGTGGTGTCCTTAACTGATATGTTCATGCTGCAGGAGGCTATGTAAGCTTTTCTATACCTTTTAGATGTTTTCTTGGACATAGACTGGCTAAAATGAATGGAGCCTTGTTGAAGTACAATTGCTGGCTATGGACTCAATTAATGCATTGGGAATTGGTATTATTGACATAGGTTCTGAACTTTAAAATAGGGAAGATATTTTGGGGCTTTCCCATATTGAACATGTGAAAGAATAGAGGTTGGATTTAGAGAGAAAGGAATTGATAATTGACAAAGCTGTAGCTTAAGGGACATGAAAAGTTAATATGTCTATTTGATTTTCATTTAGTGTTAAGCAATTGTATGCCACCCTTTTTGTTTGCATGATTTCTAAAATAAAGTTGTATCGGGCTAATTTTTTCCCAGTATTTCTAAGGGTGATAGAAAGTGCGTTTTTGCTATTTTGGCACATGTATCATGCATGATAAGTGACAGTAGGATATTGTGAGTGTGTTCTATGTCTTCTGGTGACTTGGAAACTGTGATGATTATGACAATATATCAATTGTGAGCCATATATTTACATGTCTAACAAATAGAATGAATATTTGAAGTGTTTATGTATCATTAACTAGTGTAGCATGTTCCATTGAACACATATTGTAACTTATTATTATTCAAAATTCAATAACTCCCATGGCAAAGGCCTGAAAAGTAGGAACTGACCTGTGCACCTGATCTTGTTGGGGGCCCTGCAATGGTACCAAGTATGCACCACCATTTTCCCTCAGATTGTATAATTTTATTTGTATTGATGCTGGTGGAAATACTGAATTTTCAGTAACTCATGCATTGCAGCTTTAAACATCACAAAATCCTCTTACATTGCGGGTCTGAACCAGTGTTGTGTGGGTGCCCAGGTTAGTTGTGTACCCATTGTTGGTTTTGGTTTCAATTACCTGGAGCCGAAATGGACTTTGGGCAGATGTGGAACTGGGTAGGAACCAGAACTGGGGTTAGGGGAGGTTAGAGGAACCAGTGGGGAGCCACCCCCCAAGCGTTACTTTTTTTGTTGTTTTATTCAAGAATGGAAATGAGGCTTGGTTCTTAAGTGGTCCGAAGAATTGAAACCTCCAATTTTTGAAAAAAATTCAATTCTAGTTCCAATTAAAGGTTAGGGGTTTTCCTTAGGAGTTAGGGTGCTGAGTTGTTGTCAAAGGTTGAAACTTGAAGCTATTTTTCACGGGTGTGTTTTTCTTGTTGTTACTTATTACACCATTGCCAATGTCTTCATGATTTTCTTATCATGTTAGTGCTAGTGGTGGTATTTCATTGTTGTGATTGGTAGTTATGGTTTCTTCTTGTTGTTGTGCCTTTGCCTTTGCCCAAGTTTGCCATCACCCTTTTGATCTTGATGATAAGGCAATCTTGCTCATTCTGATAGTTTTCTTATTTTGCAAGTAGGAATTATTGTCATCACCTTTGTAATTTGGATGATTTCATGATTTTGCTCATTGTCGTGGTCTTTTTGTTATTTCAACCAACAATTGTCACCATCACCCTCTTAATTTTGATGATCTTATGGTTATCTTCATCATCATTGTTTTCTCATTGTTGTAACTAGCAATTGTCATCATCACTTTCTTGATCTTGATCATTTTTTGGTCTTGATTTTCAATTGTGATGATTAGTATTGTTTTTTATACTACTTGTTATAGCCAACATTTAACCATTCTTGGCTATCTTTTGATCATTTGAGCGTTTTAAGGTTTAATGCCATGGAGGATTCATAGATTCCTCTTGAGGAGGTGATATTTCCAATAAGAACCTTTCTTTTCATTTATGTTTTCTTTCTAATCTTAGAAAAATCACGATATGTTGGCAAGGATGTTAAACCCTATTATAAGGGGTTCGAATTCATCATTCAATATGTTGGCAAGAGGAGAGTTTTTCATAATGTAACTGAGTACAATAAATAGGTATTGTTCATGTTCCTTGTTTGTGTATATAAGTTTTTTAATTCAATTAATGTGAATGAAAAAGTTCCTAACTTTGCATTAGAATGTCCCCAATCTTTAAGTTTGTATGATTTCATGGAAACTAATGAAGATATAGCATTATTAGTTTTCAAGATCAAGAAAGTCACTAAAAAGGAATGCAAAGATCCACTTGCATGGTGGAGAGCCCATGAAATGCCATGAAATGCATTATTCTATGTTGAGTTTGTAGCCTAACAAATTTTGGGGATTGTTGGCTCTTAAATTGAGATGAAAAGATACAAATATTTGCACAAACATAAGGTGCTTTCAATTGGGCATAAATAATTTTGAAATGTTTAAAAACATCTACAAGAATTTGCCTAATGATGCCCATGTTAGTGATTTTCCATCCACACAGAAATTCATGAAAATGGAAGAAACCTTAATGGATGAAAGTGAAGACGTAATTACATCACAATTGGGCTCTTGGAGTTGGATGAAAGCAACAATAGGATTCAAATGAGTTTTGTTTTTGTTTCTTGCATACATTTTGTTTCTTATTTTTTCAAGTTTGATGGTCATGTTTGTCAAAGTTGATCTAATCAATGTGTTGTTTTTAATTGTTATAGATCTTTGGATTGAAGTCCAAAACAAAGTTGTCGCTTTATGGCCCAAACCCTAGGAATTGGATGTGATGTAACCTAAAAATTGTTAAATTTCAAGTCTTTTTTGTTTATTCCTTGTTATGCCACTTTGCATTTGAGTTTGATTGTTTTCTTGATTTTGATTAAGAAAGGGCATAATTTTAAGGTTTTTTCAGCTCAAAATTGGGTCAAATTTTTGGGGTTTTAGAATAGGAGGTTTGATGGGCCAAATAGGGAAGATTTTGGGTATGAATTGAAGAGTTTTTGGAGTTCTTTTAGGGTTGAATTAAGGCAAATTTGGGGCAAAAAAGGTATGGATTTGGGGTTTTTTGAAGGGGTGATTTGTAAGGCAGATTTGAAGGTTGGTCACGAGAGTTTTAAAGGTCGAATTCAAGGGTGGTAAGACCCACATTTCAAAGTTAGCATACAAGTGCATGAGACATGAAAACATGAAATCAATTGGTATTATAAAAGATATTGATCCATCAGAAACTATTACTATAGTTTTAAAACTTAAAAGGATATTAATTCTACTTAATTTGGCCGTATCAAAGTTTTGGAACAATTTTGAAATTTTTCATAAATATTTATTTTTTCCATTGTTTCCAATGATGTTTGGCATTGTGAAACCTGACCAAACCGAAAGGTTACTTGAAAAGTTTCCAAAACTAAGGTTCTTACTAAAATTTAAAAACTGCACAACATTGGTTTGAACTCTAAATATTTTAAATTTTTGTTCATTGCATTTTGCTCGTTAAAAGCTTTTTATTTATACCAACAACATGGTAGTCAAGGGCCTATGGTTTGAGAGATATTAACATGACAAAATAAACACATTACCTTCCTTAGTATTAAAACTTCAATTTGTGAATATTGTACCTACAATTGGTGTTTGACACTTCTTTGTCAAATATTTATTTATTTAAAAATATGAGGTTTGATTGGTTCAAATTTAATTTTATAAAATTTCAACAATTGAACAATAAATATGCAAAAATACATCTTGTGTTATGCATTTGTCATCACAACCCAATGGTTTTCAGTTTTCAACAAATATAACAAATATTGATAAAACTTTATTTATTTTTTTATTATACCTTTACAAATTATTTTGCATTGAACATAAGTTGTAGGTACAATAATGGAAGCTAATATGTGTGGCATAAGGACTTCAAAGAGGAGTGGATCTAAGCATAAGACTTGAATTCCTATCATAACCCCATTCAATGTCCTTACTTGGCACAAATAATTAATATTTTTGCTTTCATAAATGGATGGTCTTGATTCATTTGAGAGGATAAGAGGCTTTGTTGAAATATAAATTGTATTAAATGTAAGGTGCCCTCCATAGTCATTTGAAAAATTGTGCTAATCCTTATGGTTGCATAACATCATTTTTCATTATTTTGTCTCACATGATACAAAACATGATTGTGAACAATGTTGTTTTTAAAAAAAATGTTTATAGTTAAATAAATTATCATTCATTGGAAGATATAAAAAAAGTGATGATCAACCTTTAGAAGATTTAGTCAAACTTGGGTATTAAAAAAAAAGTACAATTCTTTCTATATGTTTAGTGATACAATGAAAACCACATAAACAATCTAGTAAAAAAAAAATCTCAATTTTGGTGATTGAAAACCTTTAAAACCATTTTTCCAAAATTTTTAATTTCACATTAAAAAAGAGTTGATGATGAATGGAAAAAATCTACCTTTCGAATTGATTGAATTGAATGTTGTTTGATAAATCCATGTGAAATGTTCTCTAGCTAGAGATAGATTTATGTTGGTTTTTCATGTCAATAGAGGTCCCATGAATCATTGTTTATAAAAGAAAGATGAAATTTCATTCAAGCTGAAGATGAACAAACATTGAAGGTTTGTGTGAAATTCCATCTTTCCTTTTTGGTTGTAATTCATTGCTTACATTCTAGTGACGATGGCTAATCAAAGTTGGTTTAGGCATAACAACTTTATATTTCATAAGTCATAAGTCGTCACTTGGATAATTCCAAACAAAAAGATGTTTAGCCCATTCTCAAGTAATGAGGCATGGAAAGGCGTCTTTTCAAATTTGCATGTTTTTAAAAAAATTCTAAAACTATATTCAAAAGTAGATTTTCACTACCTTTTCCACCAATTTGTCTTCATTTGAATTTGAATATCAATTCAAAATGCATGTGATGTCATTCAATGTTTTCATTCAAATGGAATTTAATTTCCACAAAATCGATTCATTTTTCTTATCAATTCATTAGTTGATCATCATTGGCAGTGCACAACAACATGGAGCCCAAGTTTGATGAATTAAATTATTTTAACATGTGAAATGGTTAATATTCAAGGTTGAGATTTAATATGGTAATTTTTTTGTGTAATTTTTAAATTGAAGTTAGAATTTTTTAATATTTTGATGGAAGTAGCAAAACAATGAACTAATATTTTTGGCACAAATTTTCACAATAAAATCATTGTTCATGATTCCATTATATTGGTGTAGAAGTGAAAATTGAGAATTAGTGAAAGGTTAAAGTCATTTGATACCTTTCAAACCTTTTATGAATGGAAAAAGGACCAAGTTTGTCTTACATTCAATAAGATCAATCATTATTGCATCAAGAATATTGGTTTAGAAACATAGTCAACAAGGTCAAACAAAATTTATCATTTGTAATGTTGCAATTAATATACATTGTAAACTCTAATATATCTTATATGTCCTATTTTTCTTTTGACCTTCACGTTTAAAGGCCATGTTATTGCAATTGGTAATGACTAGCACTGAGGCCTTAAACTATAAAAGCCAATGTTCACCTAGGTGTTGGCATGTTGGCTGTGGTCTTGTGCCCTTGTCCATATACCCTTGGCCATTTGAACATTGTCTTTTTCAACTTTTCAACTCCTCCCTAGCCATTGTGCCGTTATTGATAATGAGGCATGGCAAAAGGATCAACAATGGTTGGCATTTGAAATCAACAAAACAATATTGTCTTATTATTACACAAGGGATTTGTTTTTTTAATAACCAATGCAATTATTGATGTATTTTTATGTTTTGGGGGTTATTTTGCAAGATCCTTCACACAAAATAAACATGGAGTTTTGTTAAATTTGACCTTACAAGGTTCTTTCATAAATTGAGCTTTGACATTTTAATTATTTTGAAATAAGTTGGGCTCTTAAGGAGGTTGCAAAATGTTGAAAAGACAACAATTGAAAGAGGTTATCATTGTTAATAAATGAATGGTCCATAATGTCAAGTTAAACACATTATGTTGATGTGGATTGGGGTAGTTGAAGAATAAGAAAAGTGGTTAATGATTTCAAAAGGTTTGCCTTTTCTTCTTTGACATGTCTTTTTGTTGATGTCAATGGAAGGTAATGACTAATAGAAGTGTTTTGCAAGTATTTCAAAGGTGGACACTACATGGAATAGACACATTCAAAATGGAAACAAATAATGTAAATAAGTTATAATCATGATAAAAGTTGAGGGTTGAAGACAAGTCTATTATCATTGGGAAACATCCACACCCACGAAGAATGTCACTATGTGAAGATGTTTTGATGACAAGATAGTATGACAAAAAAGGAGTTGAAAGTCTTGTGTTGAAATTCAAGACTCTCTTGATGACAAAAGCTCCCCTCACAAAGGATTCAACTCAAAAGATACATACCACTTAGTCGTTACACAATCCTTTTTTTAACAAATCACTCCAACATAACACACATTTTCACCAAAAATTGACAAAATGCCCCTAGCCCTCATCATGATCAGACCTATGAAAAAATTCATAAACATGTTTCATTACATTCAACAAAAGGTCATTGCGCATAACTCTACACTTGTATGCTTGAGACACTACAAAACTATGTTTCCTTCGCAATCTTGCATGTTAAAGTAATTGTCAGTTGCCAATCATGAATTTGTGCCAACAAAGTGCACATCCAAAAGGTCCCTATTGGTTGCAATATAAATTGCACCACAAAATAGAAAATAAGAATTACACTATATGGTAACAACAACAACCCTAACCATATTTTGGTGTTACAATAGTAAAATAATGGATGGATGATTTATATTACATAACATTTCAAAGTATTGGTGGATTTGTGTGCTGGATTTAATCATAAGGCAAAATGTTCATTAAACTTGCATTTTGGAACAAAATCCTAAATGGGACACAACATAGCACCTTTGGCAAAAATTATATTATTTTAGAAATGCTGAGGTTTTTAAAAAAAAACTTGCCAAGGAAAATGAAGGGTTTTTAAAAAAATGGAATCTTCAAAATGAAGACAAATGTGTGTTGATCAGTGGCTTTTTTTTGGCCTAATTTTTGCACTGTGGTGAGAAAGAAAAAACTAGGTGCAAATTATACAAACTTCAAACAAGTATTTTTTGGGGAACTTTTTGCAAAAATCGTCATATTTTGAGGGACAAGAGTCAGAAGTCACTGCATCTAGACGCTGAGTTCATAGAGGTGAGTTCATAGAGGTCAACAGATGAACGCACAATTCTAGGATTGTGAAAAAATTGTACTTTCTTGCCGGACCTCTTCTCAAGGATGATCACCAGTCCACTGAACTACAAAAGGGGTGCATCACAGTGTGGACTTGCCATTTACATTAAAAAGTATCCTAAGGCAAAAGAAGAATTATGAAAACTCAAATATTTCACCATACAAAAACATAATCTTCCAAAAATGCTCTAAAAGAAAACAAAATTCTTCAAGATATTATAACTCTATAACAACTAATCTCAAGTTTCAACACAAGCCAAAATATGATCTTTCAGAAATCCTCATATAAAAATAAACCTATTACCCAGGAGCCAAAATCCCTTAAGCTACTATACCCTATAATGAATCTGAACACACTATCCTTGCCTACCAAGGCAAGACCAACAAAATTGAAAAAAAGAGAAGAAAAGAAAAACCCTGGTGCTGATTTGCTGAAGCTGCCCCTGGACTAGGGGTCCTAGGTGTATACTTTGGCTTTCCATAGACACTCATGTTTTTGTTCATCCTCTTTCACTTAGTTTAGTGCACTTTGTTTTCTTCATTTCACGGCTCCTTTCCTTTTATTCCAATTCTAACTATGATGAGTACTATCAAACTTTGTTGTTATCTGTTGCTCATTCTTGAGGATCATTGAATATTAAAGAAGTTAGGCTCCATTGAGCATTCTCTTGTCCTCATTGAACCTTTGCTTCCATCAAAGGAAGCCCATTCCAAACACACACACAAAACTTTTGAAATGACCTTTGGAAACATCAACCTGGAATAAGTTCAAAAACCATTTTGGGGAGATGGATGGGACAAAGTTCAACTCCATTTCCTGACTTTCTTAAGAACAGTGGGAATCATCAATGGGAAGTTAACTATTACCATGTAGACACTATGGGCACAATCTTAGTAAATTTAAGAGACCCGTTGATAAATACCACTAGTTCAAAATTCATACAGCACCCAATCAGCATTTTTTTGTGCAGAATTTTGCACAAGTGAAGAAAAATGAAAATGGATTATAATTTTACATATTCTCTTTTTCAAGAAAAAATCCTCCAATTTCTTTTTGATTAATGAAAAATTACATCACATTTTCACTTGGATTTTAAAGGTGGAAGCATTTGTCTGACCAGCTTTGAACATTTTGAGCAAGCTTTATAAACATGTTGCCATTCAATGCTAAATCTCTCTTTGGATGCTTGCACATGACCTAACATGAAAATTTTGAAAAAAAAGAACACTCTCATCAATGGACACAAATTCACAAACAAAATCAACAAATGGACATCTTGTTTACAAGAGAGAAGCATAATTGGGTGAATTGATCAAAGTAAAGTAAATCACCCTGTGAAAAGGAATTAAATGGAACCCATAAAAAGATTGAAAATTTAAACCCAGTAATTAAAGCCAAAGTCAAATACTTGTTATATTTGCTTCTCTCCTACCAATTTGAGCTCCACACTGCTGCGCACTATGAGTGAGACGATCCACTATTTTTTTTTTTTCCTATGTTTTCGTATAGTAATTGATATAAATTAAATTTGACATTACTCTTTTCAATGTCAAATTTAATTTATATCAATATACATTTCATGGAGATGTTAATTTATTTTTTCATATCCATGTTGATGGATAGGGAAAAAGAGTGAGGTAATTATAAAATGGAGATAGTTATTAGAAAAGGTGAGAAATAATTATTTTAAAAGTTAACAAAAAAGAAATAATTATTTTTAAAAACAAAGTAATTAAGTTTGAAAATGAGATATTATTTCTGAAATTGCATTTGGAATGATCCATGGACAACCACAAAGAGGATTCCCAAAAATCCCTCATATACCAGTTCTGATTACTCGTCACTGGAATAACAAAATAGATTATTAATGAATCATGCTTAAATCATGCTCTCGTTACAACAAACATCTTTTACATATACATATATTTAAGTGTAGGGATGGGTACTTTACGATAGTAAGGGACCTTGAGGTGCCTACTCCTTAAAGAGTGGGTGGGGGGACGGGATCTTACACCTATAAAGTACATGCATAATTTAAGTGTAGGGTAAAACACTGGGATGGGTACTCTACAAAAATAAGGGACCTTGAGGTGCCTACTCCTTAAGAGTGGGTGGCGGGGGGATCTTACACCTATAAAGAACATGCATAATTCAAGTGTGGGGTAGAACATTAGGATGGGTGCTTTATGAAAATAAGGGACCTTGAGGTGCCTACTCCTTAAGAATGGGTGGGGGAGGAGGATCTTACACCTATAAAGAACATGTTTAATTTAAGTGTAGGTAAAACATTAGGATGGGTGCTCTACAAAAATAAGGGACCTTGAGACGAGAGCCAATTAGGCAGATGATGACCAGAACCAGGTCATTTGGTCAGAACTAGGCCACTCCCTTGCCACTCTACAGGGTCCACCCAATGGCCATTACCCAACAAATAAATAATTACATTGGCTAGGGCAACAATTAAAATTTTAAAAATATTTATTTCCCTCAAACTGAACTACTGCTGGGGTGAGGGCAAAAAGCTCAAAACTTAATTACATACGGTATGGTAAGTAGAACCTTAACCATTCCTTCATTTTCTTGCCAAATATTTATTTATTTCTTGTTTTTTCACTCCTACAATAACAATAAGAATCTCCTAAAATTCTGGGTATTTTCAAAGACCTGGCTATTTAGACTTGGAAATAAATAAGTAAATAAATAAATAAATATATATATATATATATATATATATTTATTTACTTATTTATGTACCATTGTAGAATAACCAACAATATAATTTTTGTAGAACTTCCGGCATTGTGAACACCTAATTTTGAAAAAAAATCAGTATTATTGAAAATAATTTAATTATTTCTGGAATGGTAAAGGTGTTACAGTAGTACCTAACATAGGATAGGGCAACAATTAAAATGGTTTTTTTTTTTAAATTCTTAAAATTGAACTTACAGCTGGGATGAGGGAAAAAAAATGTCCAAAACATAAATCACACTATTGTAATACAGGGGCAGCTTCAGCACATGTATGTTGAATAACTAATTAATTAATTTTGAAGATTCCATTTCAAAAAAAAGTATTTTCTTCAATTTTCCATCACCAAAAAAAAAAAATCTTTGAGAAAAAGAAATAATAAAAAATTCAGCATTTCAAAATATATATAATTTGAAATTTTGATTTTCCTAAAATGACCTACATACATACAGCTGGGATGAAGGCAAAAATGCTCAAAACTCAATTACACTATTGGAATACAAGGGCAGCTTCAACATATATCTGCTGAATATTTAATTACTTTTAAAGATTGCATTTAGAAAAAATAGAGCACAACCAAAAGGATTCTTCAATTTTCCGTCCCAAAAATTTGTTCTTTGAGGGAAAAAAAAAGTTAAAATTTCAGCATTTCAAAAGAAAAAAAGTAATTTGAAATTTGAAATTTTCCTAAAAATGACCCAGAGCTGGGATGAGGGCAAAGATGCCATAAACTTAATTACACTATTAATTAATTTTGAAGATTCCATTTAGAAAAAAATAGGAGTACATACTTCAAAACTAGTTGATCCCTTTTGGGACCTGGAGTGGAGGTAGGCCTAGCACCCAATATTATGAAAGGTATTAATATTTTTATTGCCGGATGTAATTGAGGATTTTTCATATAATAATGACAGAATAATTCAAGTGCTGTGAAAGAAAGGCAACAAGGAAAAAAAAAATCTTTACTTTGAAAGTGTTTGAAATGATGCCACATGGCACTCTGAAATTTCAAATTGTGTTTTGAGCCCTCAGGCCTACCTCCACTAAAGATTTTAATCAATTTTCCATCACAAAAATTTGTTCTTCCAGAAACATAAAAATAAAAATAAAATTTCAGCATTTCTAAAGATAATATAATTTTGTGCGGAAACAAGCCGCCAAGAGGTACCTACTATGGTAGTCAACAAGCACAATAATAATAAATAATTAATAATAATAATATGAGGTTGTTGGGATGACGCTCCAAGAGTAGCTAAGCACCAAATTTGGCCCCACCAGAAAGGGACCAAAATTGGCACCAGCTAAAAAAGGTGGGGAGCGAATGATTGAAACACAGAAAGGAGAGAAAGGACCTCTGTACATAGTTTGCTCTTGTCGCAATTCTAGGTCGTATCGTGTATCTTCCGCATCTTCTCGTCATCAATTCTGTTCGTAGCAATCGATCAAGTGTAGGTGGATCCTGTTGCTGTTGCGCCGCATCTTTCTCTCACACCGATCGTCTTATGGTTCCATTCAGCTGCAATAATTTAATTTTTTCCTTCTAAAAAGAGCTCTGTTTTTTCTTGGGGGTGCTTCCCCCCCACCTTCTCTTGTGTAGCAGCAGCAGCAGAAGCACTGTGTTTGTTCTGTTTGTTTGTTTTTTCTTCGAAGTTTGTTTTGTGGATCTCAGAAAACGGTGGATTAGGTTTTTTTGTTGGTGGTAGTGTTGTTGTTCTTCTTCTTCTCGTGTAGTGGTTTTTTTTTTTCTTCCGGTGGTGGTAGTAGTAGTCATGAGCTAGCTGTGGCTGGAAACTGCACCTCCAGTATGAGGAAGAGGAGTATTTTTCGGTGCTGGCAATGTGGGAGGGGTGATAGGGAATTGGAGAAGGAAGAGAACTTGGTAGGGGAGGAGACAAGGATATAAAGCAGAAGAAAGATGGTGATAGGAGTTTTGTCTCGGTTAAAAGAGTTTTTTCTTGCGCTGAGATTTTTTTAGAATAAATGGGTCACTCGCATCATTACTCGCATGAAGCTGGCTTTCGTGTACGTTGCTCCTGCAAGCGAGCGACGGCCGTTGTGTGTGGGAGTAACGTCTTAGTGGTGCTGTACATGCTGCATTCCTTGCTACTCCCACTGTATCTTACCCCTTCTTCCCATTCCTCCATCGTCCTCATCCGCCGTAACGGTTTGTGTTCTTTTCCCTCCCTTTTTCTTTCTCCATCCTCTTGTCTTTGGGGGCTTACAGTCTCAGAACCCTAATAGTTTCCCCTTGGTGATATGCAATCCATTTGATTCTCTCTTCCTCCTCCATGGCAGAAGATCGGTTTCATGATGATCTTTCCATGGAGAAGATCGCCGCCCTAGAGGGGAACTTGCACGTTATTTCCAGGAGACCAACCGAAGGATCTGTGAACAAACCCTAAAACTGTGCCCACATACCAAAGATCTGAAAAACTGACAGGAAGATTGCACCACACTGGGATTGACAACAGCAAATTGGAGCTTTCTTGAGTGGTTTAGTTGAATTTCAGAGGTCATCCTTTGTGGTGTCAAAGGCATGACAATCCAAACTATGCTTTGATAATGGCTGTGACTTCTCTCCTTCAGTGGAGTTCATGAGTTTGAGTGATGCAAGGGGCAGTTGAATAATTCAGGCATGGGAGAGATTGCAATTTCATGGAAGATGGGGGATTGCAGGTACTTTGCAGCCAACAGTAATGAAATACACTCAAGCACAAATGAATCGCATGAAGGAGGCGAATAAGGCACGGCAGGCTGCTCAGCCTCTCAAGCTGATCAAATTAGTGAGCATTTGCATCCTTTTTGAAGATTTGGTTTGTTGTGTGTGTTGCATTTTTAAATTTTTTTGCTCATGTTTTGCATCTCTCCTTTAAACTCAGGAGAGCTAACTAGTTTGCTTGGCTGGATGGGAAAAGGTAAAGGAGCTCCAACAAGAATCAGGAAGGGTGGCAGAGGACAGTCGCACATTGAATGCAGCTCATCAGAATGCAGCAGCAGCAGAGCTAGCCTCTCGTTTGAAAGCAAAGCTTTACAACCCAAACAATCAGCAAGGTCTGAGGCACAAATCTAGACATCCCAAGACACTACGTTTCTAAGTTCAAACACTCCATATCAATTGGGTTGATCTGCAATAATATGCCTGATCTCTTATCATTATTAGATCATAAAACCTATTGAGTCCTGAAGACTGAGTTTCCAAGTGTTTGCAGGATTAGACAAATGGAGGAGACAAAGGCTTAAATTGATCAAAAAAAGAGAAGAAGCTGCACTGGCAACTGCACAAGAGTCAGGTCAAGAAAAAGGTGCAGAAAGATCATTATACATTTTTTGTTTGTGCAACTTCAGGTTAATGCACATAACAAATCAATTTCTTTGTTTCTTTAAATCAAATGCACAGTGTGTCTGTGATTGGCAAGCACACCACCTTTTGCTGGGTTTCTTTAAATGTAATGTGGCGCTAGTTGAGAAATTTGCTCATCTCCTGAATTGGGTTTGCATCAGCAGAAGATGTACCATTTGCTGAGGAATTGGCAATTGTTGAAGCTTCGAGTCTGTTAGTTGAAGAGGAAGGGACTGGTCTGCTTCCAAGTGGAGCTGAGATAGGTAACCATGATACTGCCCTACAATAATTTGGATCAGACCATCTGTCCTCCCATCATTTTATATGCTGCTAACCTCAAAGACAGTGTTTCTGTTTGAGACTGGAAAACCCTGCAGGCTGTTAGGGTAATGTCTAACACTGCACATTTGATTGACAGTGTAGGGTTTTAGATTGTCCACTGCCTACAAGTTTGAGTTTCCATCTGCCTGGTTGCAGTTCATTGGAGATTAAGAGTCACTGGATACAGATCACATCATCAGTCTGGTCAAGGTTTTATACCATTTGATATCATTCCATGTGTCCATTGGGAACGATTCTGTGCATGCATTGGTGAGGGGTTGAAATTTGTGTGGAGTCATGTCATTACAACATAGACCAGCTGCTTTTGAATATGAAGCACAACTCCACAAGCATGTGATCTTGACATGTAAACCCTGATCTCCTAGATTTCTTCACTGCTTTAAAATCCTCCATTAAGTAGATTCTCAATGTGGATGAGAAACTTGAGGCATTTAAATCACTGGTCTACTGCCTTTGTTCATGTGCATGAGTGCAGAAGATGGAATAATTCCAGGGAGACCCCTGCCAGAAGAATGTCGTGCGGAGGCTCATACAGACTATGATGGGGCAGCAGTGCGCTGGGGTCTGACATATCATGTTGAGAGTGCTGCAGACTGCTGTCAGGCATGTCTGGACCATGCACATAGTGCTGAAGGAGTGGGCAAAAAGTGCAATGTGTGGGTGTACTGCCCTTCTGAAGATGGCTGTTATTCTCCTGACATCTACGAGCACAAGCACCAAGAGTGTTGGTTGAAACAGGTCAGTTTTGCTATTCAGGATTGTCATGCATTCAATTGAAAGGTCCTGTTAAACTAAACGTTATCTCTGGTCTTCTCGTTTTTTCCTTTTTGTAAACCCTGCCTGCGAGTTTAAGCATAGGTACTTCACCCAAGAAGAATGAGCAGCAGCTGTGAGCTTACTATCGTGTTGCTTGCTGTTTGTTGTAGCCATGATCATGAGATTGAGTTTTGCTGTGTTTCAACTTTCAATAATCCTTGACCCATCTTCTCAAGCAATTTGCAGAGCTCAAGTTTCAAGTTCAGTGTGTTAGATTGTACTGAATATGTCTTGCACTGCTCTACTTGATGCATCCTTGGGGAACCAAATGCACTTTCCTAAATGCTTGTGTTGTTGATGATGGCAGGCAGATGAGCCGAAGCTTAACTTCAAGGGGCGATATGATGAGGAATATCGAAATCAACATCCTACTGCCCCTGTCATTGTTCCCTGGGTTTCAGGGGTCATAAGGTTGTAACAGTCCATGCTGCTCTCTGCATGGGTAAATCTCTGACAATCAATGATGAGATTTGCTACAACTTAGGGAAGAGCTTTAGATATTTATTTTCTGCAATGAAATTTTCACTGTATATCATTTCCACTGTGTTTTTGGTTCCAGAATCTGCCCTGTTTGTTTTCTTGCAGAAACATCACTAACATCTGAACCTGAGCCAACACTCTGAAAACCCTTCACAGGACCCTGAAAACAATTCTCAGACTGCCTGTAGTCTAATCATGTGATTCCATGAAAGACCCATCTCGAACTGTCAAGAGAACCTCATTCTAAACACACAAGGTCATAGTATGGTCGAGGAACATAAACTGTGTATGTTATTTTTCCAGCACTAGAATGAAAGGTTCTGCAGAGCACCATAACTGCTGTAGAGAGTTCAAGCTCATTCACCTCTCACTGGAAAATACCTCAAGCCCTCTGTACACCTGAGGATCTTTGGATGCACAAAGCTTCAATTGACCTGGTGCTGAATTGACTTGCTCTTTCTAAGCATACAATGGTCTGTTGGTGCCAACCATCATCTGTGCCACATTTCAGGTGGTCAATTTGGCCATTGTCAAACTCATTTGCAGCATTCTCCTTTGCTTTTTTACCATTAGATGATGATACTTGAACTTCTTGCTTGTCTTTCTTGCTGTGTGAGTTTTCTTCTTAGTTGCAGTAGATGAATCAAGTTCTTTCAGAGTTTAGCTATTTGGTTTTGACTTGTCCACTGGGAGGATGACAGTATTTGTGATTCTTGCTTGCTTGCTTCCAATTGGCTCTTTGATCCGCCAGCTGCTTCAGTTACCTGCAACAAATATGTACAAACCATTGTGAAACTGTAACAATAAGCTGGTGAGAAAACTGCGCATCTTCAGAACAAAAAAATAGCAAAAGTACAATGTCCTCCAGAAGCTTCTGCATGCCACCGAGTGATCTGATCCACGTTAAAGATCTTCTCACAGTAAGCAAGATAGTGTCACAACAAAATGCAGGATCGTTACATTCTCCAAATTAATTGAGAAGAAGACGGAACGGAAACGAAGGAGAAAAACCAACTTTGGTCGCTGGCTTTGTCTCTTATTGCACTTCTTGCACGTTGGTTGACTGTCGCCAGTACAGCGGCCTGCCCAAATACAACGACAAAACCAGCGCAATCGCTTGTCCCACCGCCACTCGCATCGACATCTGGTGTGTCCGCGTGGTGGCCATGTTTTCTGTTGCTTGCTTGCGGCTGTTACTTCGTTCAGTAGTGAACCTATCCCACTTCTCACAACCGCGTCACGTCCAGGTGATCCTGGTGCTTTCTCTCCCCTGCCCTGTTGTTCTTACAAGATTCTTTCTACAGCTGTCTGCACTTGGGCACACTTTCATGATTTGCTTCCTCCTCTACTGTTTGTTCTTCTTGGATGTTTGCAGTTTCCCAGATCATGGGATGCATCCTTGTGCTCCTTTCTAGTCATTTTCTTCCTTTTTTTCCCGTCGCCTGTTGAAAAGCTTTTATGCTGTCGACGGTTTTCAATTTTTTTTGCAAGATGCGACAAAAAAATAGGGTTATACTTGGTAATTGTCTTTGAAAAGGGGATCAAGTTTCATTTGAGCTTTTCTGTTTTCCGCTTGTTGGCATTTGGAACTTGCAAGGACAAAACTCATGTGCAAATTTTTTGACAGGAGCAGCCATGATCAACCAAAAGGGAATGGCACAAAGGAAACATGTGATGCACGAAGAAAATGCAGTGAAAGCTTGGTGAGACTAGGCTAAATTAGAGTGTTTTGGTTAGAGGTTTCTTCAACCTGACAGCACTGTTTATCCGATAATGCTTTGGATGAACATAATAAGAAACAAAAATTAATTCAAGGCCAAATTGTTAGAATTTGACAGCAAATCGATGAGAGAATAGGGATGAGAAAAAACATAGATTTACAATGAGCTCTACACCCAATTTTAGGATCACACAAGTTGTTACAAATTTTATAATTCACTCAAGCTTTGCCCTATTTGCAAGGGGTGAACGTCCCAGATGCAAATGTGACCTTGTTTCTTAGAGCCCACTTTACACTAGGAGTAAGGGCCACTGTTCAACCCAAATCCAGCATTCTTATTGGTGGAAAAGTTGAAATCAGCCCCAAGGGCTTTGCACTAGGAGTCAAGGCTGAAATAGAAAAAAAAAACTTTTCAATCTGCCCCAAGTACTAATAAATGCTGAACTTTATGGCCTTGAATTGGCCCAAGGCCAATAAAAGGATAACATCAAATTTGGGAGGCCAATTTGCAACGTTGGGGCCAATGTTCTAGCATTTATTAGTAACTTGAGACCAATTTGCAACCCAAAAGTGCTCAAAGTTGGCCCCAAGTTTTTTGGCCCTGACTCCTAGTGTTATGCGGGCCTTATTATTAAACAAATGTACGCACAAGGTCATCAATCCATGGCGGTCTAACCTCTATCTAATTGAGGCGAACACCACATGTAATAAATTACTTAACTAATCTTAACTCAAGTATTTCATAATTTTAAAAAATTAAGTGCATAAAACATAAATATGTAAAGTTTTAAATAACTTGGTAAAAGTAATCTATTAAGATGTTGACATTCAACTCAAAAGATGACACTTGAAGTTTTAGGAACAAAACTCAAACAAGAAGAATTGAATGACAAATGAAAAATCAACAATTAAAACCAAATAAGAAACTAATATTTTTCAAGGCTCAATGGCATGTGAAGAATGAACAATAAAAAAATCAAACAAGGAATTAAAAATTTCAAGGTTGAATGACAAGTGCAAGAATTTTGTAAACAAACTTTAAATTGATTGTGAAACTATAGTTGACTTTCAAAAGTAGAGGGGTGGTGGCTAGTTTTTTTGGTTGTTTTTTTAATCATATTTGTGTTTATGTGTTCTCATTTTTTCGGTTGTTCACGTTTCTTCTTGAGCCCAACAATTTGAATTTCAAACTTGAAACTTTCTTTTATTGTATGGTGGGGATTTACCATCAATTTTATTGCAACAAGCTCATTGTTGGAGGCCGAATGCATTTGTACTTGTTGCCTTGAGTTTTATTTTTAGTGAACATTTAACGTCAACATTTTATTCAAGTCCTATTGCCAACATCGTTGAATGAATAATTGTCCAAGCTGGCAAGGAGAAGGGGAGTGTGTAAACTAATAGCTCCAAAGTTGTATGGAACAACAATCTTAAAGTTGCCAATGCAAGTTTGCACTTTAGCAAATCTAAACCCAACCATAGAACTTGAAGAACAGAAAAAAAATTCTGATAATTCTATTCCAAGATTTCCTTAAGGGGGTTTTGTCTAGAAAGGGGATTCATTGTGTTACCCATTTTATTACACACGTATAAGTTTCTAGCCAAATACTTAAACATTCACTGACTCCAAGATAAGTAACATTTACCAATTTTCCCATCCCATTTATTTCCAAGTGGAAGAGTGAGGCTCTTTCCATCAAAATTTTAAACTTTACTCATGAAAAGCTTACCCAAAGGTGTAATAACTTGTACAAAATTACCCCCTTCAGGGATAAGTGTTGGAGGTTTCAATTTTATTAACGGTTAGTCATTGGGATAATTGATAGTGAAATAGGTTCATATGGCTACCCCAATCATCCCCATTCCTAGCATTATCAAGGGTGAAACTATGTTGGTAATAGTGAAATTGATGAATGGACAAGTTGAGGCCAAAACATCAAGGTCAACCTTCTCCACCATTTTTTGAATCTTTTTTATTTTGTTGTCATCATTTATGAGTAACATGGATTGCTTATTTTAGTGATAAAAAAAAGTCATCCCTAGAAGATTTGGCAACTTAAGATGCAAATGAATTTGGATTGACAACGCATCAAACTCAAGAACCTCAAAACCCAATTAGCTACTCAAACCATTGAGGGTAGTAAGGTTAAAAGTTTAAAATATCAATTGAAGATCCAAGGTAATGAAAAAAAGTTGACAAATTGAATTAAGGAATTGAACTTGTTACTCTAGACTATTGATGAAGCAAGTGGAGGAGCTATTTGTTCCAATCCTTGAACTAGTTGCAAAATCTGAATGGGAACAAGAGGAGCACAATGAAAGGAAGGCCTTTAGTTGAAGACTTGTTGTAGTTGTTGAACTATTTGAAGTGAAATCAAGGCAAGCTCAATTAAATGGTAGATGTTTTTTGTTGGTGGTCATTAGTGGTTGTGTTGGAGGTGCATTGAACTTGTTGATTTTTCATGGAGTGCTTCAAGGCTTATCATGTTGAATTGTTTGGTGAATTTGTTGGCTTAGAATTTATTTGTTACATTTTAAGTTTTTGATTTATATAATGAATCCTTCAAATGACAATAGGCCATTACATTGATCTAGGCATTGCAAAAATATCTTAATCTAAAGAACAACTTATCTTTTGAATTTTGTTCCAAGAATGTTTTCCTTTGTTAACAACTAGTCATTAGTCATTATGAGCCTTTCTTTTGGTTACAACAAGACCTGATGAAGTGCATGAATAATCATCCTTTGGGTGGATAGTATTGCCTATAATTTCACCTAGAAACATCTATTTGGAAATATTACAAAATTGATTTTCACTTTCCAATGGCACAAAAATTTCAAGTAAAACATGCCAATATCAAATGAATGTTATTGAAAAATCTAACACAAACAATCCAATGTAAGAATGATATTTTTCATGATTAGGTATAGATGTCTATAAGATTTTTGGAAAATAGTATTGGAAAATGCATTTGTCATTTAGTTAATCCCTTTATCTTCAATATAATCAAAAAAATTTAAAGTCTCATGCCCACCATGCGAGGTCCGAAGAATGATGTTGTTTTCCTTGGCACAATGCTTGTGATAATACTTATAAACAATAACACAATTCAAAATACATCATTGTAGCCTACAATAAATACACAATTTTTGGTCAAAATTAATATAGTTTATTGTATTGCCAAGGATTATGAACTCAATATTGAAGCAAGGCATTTTAAACGTGTGTCATTGATGTTTTTGGGGAGGTTAAGCAAATTTCTAAGAATTTGATATTTAAATATAATTGCCCTGAAATCACCTAAGTTGAGGAAGCAAATTCACCTTGTTTGTAACAATTGCTCCCCAATCACTAGGTGGGAGGTTGCTTTGATTGCAACAATATGGGTGACATTTTTGACATGACAACCCAATGAAAGGTGTATTGATGCGGACCACATTTCCACCAAATTTTTACATTATATAAGTCACTTTATTAATCATAAAGCGAAACATTTTTTATTTCTATGTGAAGGGTATGGTGTATGGCGTCCAATATAAATAAATGTGTTGAAAACTTACTTTAGTTAAAGTGCATGATTCGAAAATTGAATATATCAAATAAAAGGCCATGACTTTTGCTATGAAACTCCTTGCATGTCTATTAAAGAAAATTCAAAATTTGTCCATGAATATTTAGTCACTTCCATTAACAAAATGTCCTTTTAAGATTAATAGAAGTAAAACATCCATTTGTGGAAAAACCTAATCTGATTAGCAAAGAACTTTCCACTATTGTAAGGTTTGTAAAATTTGATAAGTTCTTTACATGAAATAATGAACATTTCTTTTTAGCTCATCCTTGGTTTATAATGAACTTGTCAATTTGGTTTTAGAAAATGACATTGGGAGGATGACTTATTTGCACAAGATATGGTGGGCGGTAAAAGCCATTGCATAGTATAAATCCTAAAGTGAATTGGCTAGATCATTTGATTGGTCCCCATGGCACAATCTCTTGTTATTATTGATCGATTAAATTATCTAAATGGTCCACTTGCTTTGTTATTAGTGGTCTCCCACTTTTGAGTCCCACTTTCAAGTTTATGGATGGGGCTTGAAATATGTAAATAAGTAGTAAGGGAGGTGAGAAAAGTTGATGTAGATTTCAATATTCAGTATGTGTGGGGATGCCTTAAAAATTCATAGAAAATCATATAGTGTATTACAATACAAATACTTATGAAATAAAATAGTTACAATGAATGGGCATTAAATTAAAACTTCAAATACTCAACATGTGATTGTATAAGTACATGAGTGAAACTTGTACACAAAATTCAACCAAAAAATTACAAAAACCATAGTCAAAACAAACATGATCAAGAAATCTAGGAAGCAGAGTTAAGAAACTTTTTGACAACCAAAACCATTTAGATAAGTGATTGAAACCATTATACATGAAATTGAACATGCAAGTGATAATAATAATTTCTATTTGTAACAAAAAATTCAATACATGAACAAAAGGTGAAAATCAATCAAATTTAGAGTTTTTATGTATGAGTGAAAGTTTAACACATCCAAACAACAATAAATTTTTAAAAAAACATTAATTACTATGTGTGAATAAAATCTTAATACATGCTACTAAATATTGGAAAAAAAATTCAATTGTTCACAATGTACATATTTAATTTCTTGTAGTTCAAAAACTTTTTAATTAAATTACCTTCAATAGCCATATGCTGTCTTTAAGGAACATGTAAGAAGTAAAATATTTTATTTTGTTTTATCATGATCAAAGTCGATTTTGCATCAACTTCAACCAAAAGGTTGATACAACACTATCATTTCAACCAACATGAAAACAACTTATCATGTATATTGGAACAACCTCATGAAAAGTGAGTGTTCATAAATGGGCAGTCTTTCATGATTGACAAATGAAGAATGAAAAGTTAAGGATGAAACTTCATCTGAACTCCATGAACTATCATATTAAATATCACATCTCTGTAATCAATCTTCAAAGTTGTCAAAAAACACACATAGGAAAGCCATATTTGGAATTCTTTGGAACCTTTGCGAAAACCCATGGGAAATCTTATTATACAAAAGACTATTAGCAAATGATTCCATAGCATTTTTTTCCTACAAAGTTTTATCCTTGTTTCAAGAGTTTTACATTTATCACACTATCCACATACACATTCTAATACATATTCCAAAAGCTTGCTCTTCCTCATGTTCAACTTGCAAAAAAATATTCCCCAATTGCTTCCCAAAAAGAGAACTATGTAACCTCAAGCTTTTGCCAAGGTTGCAAACCATGCATGTATCAGGAGCACTATTGTGCTATTTCATAGAATTCCAATCCCCTAGATTTTCACCTATAATATCAAATTTTCATGGATTTAGTTACTTATGCACACTTAAGATCTATGCACAATCTGAATATTAAGATCCACATCAAATTTTCATAGGAATTTAGTTACCTATGCACACTCTTGAAGGCAAAATGGTCCATATGACCATGAATCAAATGCAGGCATCAAAGTTTGCCAAGATTGTCTTGACTGGTCCATATAACCATGAAACTAATAAGGGGATCAAAGTTTAACAAGATTGTCTCAACTGGGTGTTCTTCATGACCAATTTTGTGGTTGGATCAAATTCATTTATCAAGAAACATAGCCTATGGGATAATTACCATCACCAAGACTCTTATCCCTTGTGAGCTTTTGTAGAGAAGTCACTAACTTAAATGGCTACATTAATTGCCAGAAAATAAAAACAAGTTGCAAAGAGTTGTCCAACAACCATAGGTACATTTTTCTCACTAATTTCTGTCCCTCGGGTAAGGGTAAACCTCAAACACATGTTATCTGGGCAGGGTATTATGGTAGTCCTAAATATTTACCAACTAGTTAGGGTAGTTAAAAGGGTAGCAGAAAGTCAAGTACAGTATATATATGGCATATAAAGGAAAAACACTGCTCAACACTAGCATAAAGTTCAAGAGAAACTCTTGAATGTGGAGTTTTCCCTGAAAGAATTGTAGATCTTCAAAAATAAATTGTACATTTCAACCAGCAGAGTTGGGCCATTTTGGCTACTAGGTATATCTTCTACTAGAATTACACTGTGTTAATGCCTTCATAAAAGCATGGTGATGGCACTAAACAAAGTTGGCATTGACAGATTGGGTGGACACTCTAGAGTTAATAGGAGAGGGAGCAAGAGTTGAAATCACCACTGACCTGAAGATGCAATGCAAAATGCGGAATCCCCCCCTTCCTTGTACAAGATGGAGCAGCTGCTGTCATGGGTTTACAATTCACGGGCATTATGCTTGATATCTGGACCATTCTTTTGAATGCTAAATGAGACTTCAGGGCTAGTAAACAAAATCCAACAAATTTGGCAAATAATAAATGGCAAGGGTTGGTGGTAATTCAAAAGCATCAGGGCTTGACAGCTATTATCCTACATCTTGGATATCCGCTGCTCAAACCTCACATAAACTTCCTGCAGGAAAAACCAAGGTAAAAACAATTGCGTGAGTACCCCACCAGCCAAGCCCTGGTTTTTCATGCATGGCCTGTTGCACAATACAGTTTTAGACCAAACTCTTGTTCTAAACTTTTGATGGTGAAAAAAAAGGTGGGAGACCTTGATAACAATTGCAGTCAAAACACTTGCATAAAGCCTTTTACAGTTTTGTTGAATACTGACCTTGATCTCACCAGAGCTCTCCAAGTGACAACCAGACACAATAGATTGATCAAGGTTTACAAGCCACCCAGTTTCAATAACAGTTCCACCATTTTGAGCCATGTTCACATAAGTCCACAAATCCTTGGGAAGGAAAATGGTGTCATCCAGGAGTTCTC